>Ga0209154_1000241_pt1 | contig 38958 bp, 38 predicted proteins | sample GraSoiAngelo_121_FD_185878 | JGI IMG/M metagenome (GOLD analysis project Ga0209154, IMG submission 185878) | Grasslands soil microbial communities from the Angelo Coastal Reserve, California, USA - 14_0919_12_20cm (SPAdes) (version 2) | ecosystem: Environmental > Terrestrial > Soil > Grasslands ... | reverse complement strand
CGGAGACCGAAACCCGGCCTGCTTCGATCCAGGATTCGATTTCGCGCCGCGAGCCATGACCGGCCGCCGCCAGGAGCTTCTGCAGCCGCTCGCCTTGCGGCTTAGCCGTCGGTTCCGGTGGCTGCTTCTTCCGGCTCGGAATCGGCGGCTCGCTGCCCGGCGTCGGCAACGGCAGGACGCTCGAGCTGAACGGTTTTGGCGATTTCCTCAAGCGGCGGCAGCTCCTCCAGGGTGCGCAGCCCGAGATCGTCGAGAAACTTGCGGGTGGTGGCGTAAAGCGCCGGCCGGCCCGGGGTTTCGCGCTCGCCCACGGCGTCGATCCAGCCGCGGCTCTCCAGCGTCTGGATGATCTGGCCGGAAACCGTCACGCCGCGGATGTCCTCGATATCGCCGCGGGTCACCGGCTGGCGGTAAGCGATGATAGCGAGAGTTTCCATGACGGCGCGGGAGTAGCGCGGCGGCTTTTCGGGAAACAGGCGCTCGACGTACGGCCTGAATTCGGCGCGCGTCTGGAACCGCCAGCCGCTCGCCAGGCTGACCAGCTCCACCGCGCGGCCGTTCCATTCCTCGCGCAGCTCCGCGAGCAAGTGCCGCAGCGTCTCGGCGCTCACCGCGTCGTCGAACAGCCCCTTGAGCTCCGCGACGCCGAGGGGCTCCTGCGACGCGAGCAGCGCCGCCTCGAGGATGCGCTTCGCCTCAGCCGGATTGTCCATGGCCCAATTTTACGTAAATCGGGGCGAAGCATTCGGACTGCGTGATCTCGATCGCGAGCTCGCGCGCCAGCTCGAGCAGCGCGAGGAAGGTGACCACCAGAACCGCGACCCCTCGGGTCGGCTCGAACAGCTCGGCGAATTCAAGGACGCGGCGCTCGCGCAGGCGGCGCAGGATGGCGCTCATGTGCTCGCGCACGGACAGCTCTTCGCGGGAAATGTGATGGTGCCTGGACAGGCGCGCGCGGTACAGGAGGCTGCGCCAGGCCTCGGCAAGATCCTGAGGGTCGACCTGCGGCAGCCGCCCGGCGAGCGCCTTTTCTATCCACACCGAGATCGCGACCACGTCGCGGCCGACCTGCGGCAGCTCGTCAAGCGCGTGGGCGGCTTTCTTGATTTTCTCGTACTCGAGCAGCCGCCGCACCAGCTCGGCGCGCGGGTCCTCCTCGGCCGGCTCGACCGAAGGCGGCCGCGGCAGCAGCAGGCGCGACTTGATCTCCATCAGCATCGCCGCCATCACCAGGTACTCGGCGGCGAGCTCCAGGTTCTTCGTCCGCATGATCTCGACGTACTCGAGGTACTGGCGCGTGAGCGGCGCCATCGGGATGTCGAGGATGTCGAGGTTTTCCTTGCGGATCAGGTACAAGAGCAGGTCGAGCGGCCCTTCAAAGGCCTCGAGCATCACCTCGAGCGCATCGGGCGGGATGTAAAGGTCGCTCGGCAGCTCGATGACGGGCTCGCCGTAGAGCTTCGCCATCATGTATAGGAAAGCCCCATCGCCTCGCGCACATCGCGCAGCGTTTCGGCGGCCAGGCGCTTCGCCTTGTCGCAGCCGTCCGCGATGATGTTCTTCACCAGCGTCGGATCATCGACATACGGCTGCGCCCGCTCGCGCATCGGCGCGAGCTCGGCCTGGATCGCTTCGATGACCGGCTGCTTGCACTCGAGGCAGCCGATGCCGGCGGTGGTGCAGCCCTGCCATACCCATTTTCTGCGCGCCTCGTCGGAGTACACCTTGTGCAATTCCCAGACCGGGCACTTCTCGGGATTGCCGGGGTCGCTGCGCTTCACGCGCGCCGGGTCGGTCGGCATGGTGCGGATCTTCTTCGCCACGGCTTCCGGATCCTCGCGCAGCGAGATGGTGTTGCCGTAGGACTTCGACATCTTCTGGCCGTCGAGCCCGGACAGCTTCGGCGCCTCGGTGAGCAGCACCTCGGGCTCGACCAGGATCTTCTTGCCACCGCCCTCGAGCCAGCCGTAGAGACGCTCGCGGTCCCCCCGCGAAAGGTTCTGCTGCTCGTCGAGCAGCGCCTGCGCTTTCGACAACGCCTGGGCGTCGCCCTCCTGCAGGAACTTCGTGCGCAACTCGTTGAGCAGGCGCGCCTTCTTCGTGCCCATTTTCTTCACCGCCGCCTTGGCCTTGTCTTCGTACCCCGTCTCGCGGCCATACAGGTGATTGAAGCGGCGCGCGACCTCGCGCGTGAGCTCGACGTGCGGCACCTGGTCCTCGCCCACCGGCACGTATCTGGCGCGGTAGATCAGGATGTCGGCCGACTGCAGCAGCGGATAGCCGAGGAAGCCGTAGGTCGAGAGGTCGCGGTCGGCGAGCTTTTCCTGCTGGTCCTTGTAGGTCGGCACGCGCTCGAGCCAGCCGAGCGGCGTCATCATGGACAGCAGCAGGTGCAACTCGGCGTGCTCGTTCACCTGCGACTGGATGAACAGGATCGCCTGGCCGGGATCGACGCCCGCGGCGAGCCAGTCGATCACCATGTCCCAGGTGTGCTTATGCAGGTCGCCCGGATTCTCGTAGTCGGTGGTGAGCGCGTGCCAGTCGGCGACGACAAACAGGCAGGTGTACTCCGCCTGCAGGCGGATCCAGTTCTTCAGCACGCCGTGGAAATGGCCCAGGTGCAGGTTGCCGGTCGGGCGCATGCCGGACAGCACCCGTGTTTCGTACATCGTCAAAACACGATCGCCCGGATCAATGCGTCAGAGGCGCCGAGCAGCGGCTCAAGCACGAAGTTGAGGACGTTCGTCACCAGGAGCAGCAGAAGCAGCGGCAAGCCCCAGGGCTCGAGCTTCGCGTATCGCCACGCGGCGCGGCTCGGCAGCAGGCTCGCGACAATGCGGCCGCCGTCGAGTGGCAGGATCGGCAGCATATTGAGAAACATGAACACCAGATTGACCACGATTCCCGCCTCCGACATCAGCCGCAGCGGCACGGAAAACAAGTTCGGCGGCAGCCACACGGCAAGCTTGAGGAGCAGCGCCCAGAGCAGCGCCATCACCAGGTTGGCGAGCGGCCCGGCGGCGGCCACCCAGGCCATGTGCTGACGCGGCTTGCGCAGCGCCGAGTAATTGACGGGAACCGGTTTCGCCCAGCCGAAGAGGAAGCGCCCGCCGGAGAGCACCAGGATGATGAGCGGCACGACGATGGTGCCGATCACGTCGACATGGCGCATCGGGTTGAGGCTGATGCGCCGCTGCGCATGCGCCGTCATGTCGCCGAAATGACGCGCGACGTAGCCATGCGCCGCCTCGTGCAGCGTGATCGCGAACAGCACCGGAAGGGCGTAGATGGAAACCGTCTGCACGAGCTCGTTGGCGGTGTGCCCGAGGTTGTCCATCTTCTCGGCGCCGATTTTATCAGACGGGCTCGACGGCGAACGGCTCGAGCGAGCCTTTTCCCTTGCGCAGAACGCTCGGCGCGTCGCCAGTCAAATCGATCACCGTGCTCGGCTCGACGCCGCACGGTCCCGCATCGATCACCAAGTCGAGCTCGCGCTCGAGCCGCTGGCGGATCTCGCGCGGCTCCGAGAGCGGCCGCGCCTCGCCCGGCAGCGACAAGGTGGCAGAAAGCATCGGCTCGTTCAGTTCGGCGAGCAGCGCATGCGCGACCGGATGTCCCGGCACCCTGACTCCGATCGTCTTCCTGCGCGGGTGCGTCGAGCGGCGCGGTACCTGGCGCCTCGCGCGCAGGATGAAGGTATAGCTGCCGGGCGTCACGCGCTTCAGCAATTGGAAGCGTGCATCGTCGACCAGCGCGTAGTTGGCGATCTCCGACAGGTCACGGCACATCAGGGTGAGGTGGTGGCGCTCGTCGACGCCGCGCACGCGGCGCAGCCGCTCGAGCGCCTTGGCGTCGCCCAGCTTGCAGCCGAGCGCGTAGCACGAGTCGGTCGGATAAGCCACCAGGCCGCCGGCGCGCACGATGTCGGCGGCGCGCCGCACCAAGCGCGCCTGCGGGTGCGTCGGATGGATGGAGAAGAACTGCGCCAGGGCTAGCTACCCAAGAAATTCCTCCAACAACCGGGCCACCGCTTCAGGCTGGTCGTGATGAAGCATATGCCCCGCCTGCGGCACCGTCACGTAGCGCAGGTTGCGGAACGCGGCGCGCCGTTCGGCCTGTTCGGCGGCGCTTAGCCCGAGACGCTTCAGCGTTTCCGATTCAGCCGCATCGACCCAGAGCACCGGCGCCTCGACCTTCTGCCAGCACGCGTGAACCTCTTCGTAGCGATAGAGCACCGGGTTGACGATCTTGTGCGCCGGGTCGCCGCGCAGCACGACTTCGCCCTGCTCCGTTTCCCTGCCCCAGTGGCGCGCCAGAAATTCGGCCCGCTCCGGCGTCAGGCGCGGGTTGCCCTGCCGCAGCCTTTCGGCCAGTTCCTGGAAATTGCGGTAAGGGCGCAGCCGCGGCGGCTCGTGCAGCTCGTCCAGCCAGCGCGCATAGCGCCCGGGCGCCTGCCCGGGGCGCGTCGCGGCGAGGCCGAAGCCTTCCAGATTGACGAGCCTCGCGACCCGCTGCGGCCGGATTCCGGCGTACATCGAGGCAACATTGCCGCCGAGGCTGTGCCCGACGAGGTTCACCGCCTGAATCTCCGCGAGCAGGAAGTCAAGGTCGGCGATGTAGTCCGGAAACCAGTAACAGTCGGACTGGCCGCGGCCGGTCAGGCCATAGCCGCGCCAGTCGGGAGCGTAGATGTCCCATTCGCCGCGCAGCGCGTCCACGACAAACTGAAATGAGGCCGAAACATCCATCCAGCCATGCAGCAGCACCATCTTCGGCGCGCCCGTGCCCGGCCAGCGGCGCACGTGATAGCGCAGGCCGCGGATGTCCAAGAACAGCGATTCGCTCTTACGCAAGGAAGTCGAACGCGACCTCGGGTTTGCGTCCCGAAACAAGCTCCGCCAGCGCCTTCGCCGAACCGCACGCCAGGGTCCAGCCGAGCGTGCCGTGACCGGTATTGACAAACAGCTTGCGCAGCCGCGTGCGGCCGATGATCGGCACGTTGTTCGGCGTCGCGGGCCGCAGGCCCGCCCACCTGTCCACTACCGTGATTGCGCCGAGACCGGGAAACAACTGCCGGATCCGCCGCGTGATCGCGTTGCAGCGCACCGGGTTGATTGAAGCGTCGTATCCGGCGAGCTCCGCGGTCCCTGCGGCGCGCAGGCGGTTGCCGAGGCGCGAGATCACGATCTTGTGCGCCTCGTCGGTCAAGCTGACCTCGGGCGCCGCCATTGACTCCGCCGCGCCGAGGCGCAAGGTGATCGAGTAACCCTTGAGCGGATAGACGGGGATTTTCAATCCTGTGCCTCTCAGTAGCAGGGAGCTGTAACTTCCCAGCGCGAGCACATAGGCGTCGGCGAGGAGGCGCTCGCCGCCCCGCAGCCGGATCGCATCGGCCTCTCGCTCGATCGCCTCGACCACCGCCCCGTAGCGGAATGCGACGCCGCGCTCCGCACACCTGCGGGCGAGCTCCTTCGTAAAGCGATGCGCGTCCCCGGATTCATCCTGCGGCGTGTAGACGCCGCCGGCGACGCGCTCCTCGGAATGCTGGAGCGCAGGTTCGAGCTGAAGGCATTCGGCGGCCGACTTGACCTGCCGCTCGATGCCGAGCGCGCGCATCGCTTCAGCATGGCGCGCGAGTTCCGCGAATTCCCTGTCGCTCGTCGCAAAATGCAGGATGCCGCGCGAGAGCTCGTCATAGCGCACCCCGGTCTGCTCGCGCAGCTCGCGCAGGCAACCGCGGCTGTAGAGCGCAAGTCCCGCCAGGGCGCGGCAATTGCGCTCGAACCGGCCGGGCATGCATTCCCGAAGGAAGCGCAGCCCCCATTCCCATTGCGCCCAGTCGGCGCGCGGTCGAAACAGCATCGGCGCGTCCTCTCGCCCCAGCCAGCGCAACAGCTTGGGAATCACCGCCGGCCTGGCCCAGGGCTCGGCATGCCCGGCCGAGACCTGGCCGCCGTTGGCGAACGAGGTCTCCATCCCCGCTTCAGACTGGCGATCGAGCACGTGGACTTCGTGCCCCGCCTGCGCCAGATACCACGCGCTCGTCACGCCGATCACTCCGGCGCCCAGGACAATGATCTTCACTGCATTATGATAGACCCATGCCTATCTTCTCCATCGGCGAGCGGCGCGTGGAGCTGCGCGGCGCGCACCACTACATCGCGCACGACGCCACGGTGGTCGGTTCGGTGACGCTCGAGGCCGACGTGAGCGTGTGGTTCAAGGTCGTGATCCGCGCCGACAACGACCGCATCAGCATCGGCGAGGGAAGCAACATCCAGGATGCCGCCGTGCTGCACGTCGACCCGGGCTATCCCATCACTCTGGGTCGCATGGTGAGCGTTGGGCACAAGGTGATGCTGCACGGCTGCACCATCGGCGATGGCAGCCTCATCGGCATCAACAGCATCGTGATGAACGGGGCGCGCATCGGCAAAGGCTCGCTGATCGGCGCCAATACGCTCATCACCGAGGGAAAGGAAATCCCCGACGGGGTGCTGGTGGTCGGCTCGCCGGGCAAGATCGTGCGCAGCCTGACGCAGGAAGACAAGGATTACCTGCTCGGCATCGCCCGGGATTACGTCGAGCGCTCGAAATTCTTCAAGCACAATTTGCGCGCGCAGTGATCACTTGGGCGCCATGCGGATGGCGCCGTCCAGGCGGATGGTCTCCGCGTTGAGCATCTCGATCTCGATGATCGCCTTCACGAGCTGCGCGTATTCGCCCGGCCGGCCCAGCCGCGACGGGAAAGGCACCTGCTTGCCGAGCGAGTCCTGCGCATCCTTGGGCAGCCCGAGCAGCATCGGCGTCTCGAAGACGCCGGGCGCGATGGTACAGACGCGGATGCCGTTGCGCGACAGGTCGCGCGCGACCGGCAAGGTCATCGCCACCACGCCGCCTTTCGAAGCCGAATAGGCCGCCTGCCCGATCTGGCCGTCGAACGCCGCCACCGACGCGGTGTTGACGATGACGCCGCGTTCGCCCGCCGCATTCGGCCCCGCTTTGGCCATGGCCTGCGCCGCGAGCCGGATCATGTTGAACGTGCCGATCAGGTTGACGTTGATCACCCGCATGAAGCGTCCGAGCTCATGCGGCGCCTCCTTGCCGAGGGTGCGCTCGGCGAGCGCGATGCCGGCGCAGTTCACCAGGACCTGAAGGCCGCCGAATTCCTTGAGCGTGCGCTCGACCGCCGCCTTGCCGTCGGCTTCCGAAGTGACGTCGGTCTTGACGAAGCGCGCACCGATTTCTTTCGCGAACTTTTCGCCGGCGTCTGCCTGCATGTCGGCGATCACGACCTTGGCGCCGTTCTCCGCCGCCATGCGAGCGGTGGCGGCGCCGAGGCCGGATGCACCGCCGGTGACGAGAAATACGCTGTTCTTGATCTGCATCGGATCGTCCGCCTTGGAATAAGGTAATTCGTTGAGCGCGAAGGGGTATTTCGACGATAATTTTACTCTCATGAAACTCGGCTTCGGCATCCGCTTCGGCGATCTCTACGAGCGAGAGGGACTGGTTCGCCTCGATCAGGCGTTTCTGCGCTTTCTGCACGAGTCGGACGGCGCACTGCATGAGCGACTTCTCGCGGCTCGCAACGCGCCGCAGAAGCTGGCGGCGAAGGAGGAGTCCGATCTGCTCATTGAACTTGCTCCGCACGTCGAGGATTTCCTGCCTAAGCTCTTCGGCATCGAAGCGGAGGCCCGCGCGCTTGCGGAAAAGCACAACGAGCTCGCGCCCCTCTACGCGGTGAAGCGCCAGTTCGTGCAGCGGCGCGCCCTGCACAAGATCAAGCCGGACGAAATCAGCGCCTTTGACCCGCAAGCACTCGAAGATCGGCTGTTCGGCGGCCCGTTCACCGAATTGCAATTTGCAAAGAAGGTGAGCGAGTGGCTGCAGAACGAAGCAGCGCATGCCGAGCCGCTCGAGGCGGCAGCGCGCTACGCGGCCTGGGCGTCCACCACGGCGCAGGGACGCGAGAAGCACCGCGCCGGGGTGCTGTTCAAGGCGCCGAGGAAGCTCGACTACATGCGGCTCGTTCCGGTTTACACCGAAGCAAAGAATGGTTTTCAGGAGCATTCCTTACGGCAGCTGCGCCAGCGCGACGGATTCAAGCTGACCGATTCCGGCACCGACCTGGTCGGCGCGCTCGACGAGGCGAATTACTGCATCTGGTGCCACGAGCAGGGGAAGGACTCGTGCTCGAAGGGCCTCAAGGAAAAGCCGCCCGCCGACGGCTTTCGCAAGACGCCGTTCGGCGTCGCGCTGGCCGGCTGCCCGCTCGAGCAGAAGATCTCCGAGTTCCACATGGTGAAGGCGCGCGGCGAGCCGCTCGCCGCGCTCGGCATCATCGCCGTCGACAATCCGATGCTCGCCGCCACCGGCCACCGCATCTGCAACGACTGCATGAAGGCCTGCATCTACCAGAAGCAGGAGCCGGTCAACATCCCGCAGGCCGAGACGCGCACGCTGAAAGACGTGCTCGAGCTGCCCTGGGGTTTCGAGATCTATTCGCTGCTCACGCGCTGGAACCCGTTCGATCTGCGTCGCCCGACCCCGAAGCCGCCGAGCGGCCGCCGGGTGCTGGTCGTGGGCTTGGGTCCCGCCGGCTTCACGCTGGCGCACCACCTCATGAATGACGGCCATACCGTGGTCGGCGTCGACGGCTTGAAGATCGAGCCGCTGGAGGCTTCCCTGTCCGGCGTCGACCCGCTTGGCAACCGGGCGGTTTTCCAGCCCATCAAAGACGTGGAGAGGTTGCGCGAGGACCTCGACCACCGCGTGATGGCGGGTTTCGGCGGCGTCGCGGAGTACGGCATCACCGTGCGCTGGGACAAGAATTTCCTCAAGATCGTCCGGCTGCTGCTCGAGCGGCGGCGGCAGTTCGCGATGTTCGGCGGCGTGCGCTTCGGCGGCACCCTGAGCGTGGAGGACGCCTTCGCCGACGGTTTCGACCATGTGGCGCTCTGCGCCGGCGCCGGCCGTCCGACGGTGCTGGAAATCCCGAACGGCTTTGCGCGCGGCGTGCGCGCCGCTTCCGACTTCCTCATGGCGCTGCAGCTGACCGGCGCAGCCAAGCGCGAGTCGATCGCCAACCTGCAGATCCGGCTGCCGGTGGTGGTTGTCGGTGGCGGCCTGACGGCGATCGACACGGCGACCGAGTCGCTCGCCTACTACGCGGTGCAGGTCGAAAAGTTCCTCGCGCGCTACGAGCAGCTCGGTGCCGACATTTCCTGGAGCGCCGAGGAGCGCCAGATTGCCGGGGAATTCCTGGCGCACGCGAGAGCGCTTCGCGCGGCCCGTCCCGAGGACCGCCTCGGGCTGCTGAAGTCCTGGGGCGGCGTGACGATCGCCTACCGCCGGCGCCTGGTCGACAGCCCTTCCTATACGCTCAACCATGAGGAAGTGGAGAAGGCGCTGCAGGAAGGTATCTCGTTCGCCGAAGGGCTCAGCCCGACGCGAATCGAGGTCGACGAGCACGGCCACGCCCGTGCGGTCCGCTTCGCGGCGCAAGGAGGGGAAATCGAGCTGCCGGCGAGATCGGTCCTGATCGCGGCCGGTACCCAACCCAATACGGTGCTCGCGCGAGAGGAAGGGGTGAGCCTCGCGCTCGACGGCAAATACTTCCAGGCTTGCGACGAGGCAGGCGAGCCGCTCAAGCCCGAGCGCCATGCGGCCAAGCCGCTGCACCCCGACGTACTTCTGCATCGGCGCAATGACGGGCGCTTCATGAGCTTCTTCGGCGACCTTCACCCCTCGTACTTCGGCAACGTCGTGAAGGCCATGGGAAGCGCTAAACAAGGCTATTCGGTCATCAGCCGGGTGCTGTCAAAATCCGCCCCTGCCTCTTCGCTGGATGACGCGAGCTTCCTTGCCCGGCTCAACCGCGACCTGCGCGCGGTGGTGCATGAAGTCAGACGCCTCACGCCGCGCATCATCGAAGTGGTGCTGCGCGCGCCAGTGGCCGCGCGGCGCTTCCATCCCGGGCAGTTCTACCGCATGCAGAACTTCGAAACCCTGGCGCAGCGTGTGCCGGGGACCACGCTGGCAATGGAAGGGCTTGCCCTCACCGGCGCCTGGGTGGACAGGGAAAAGGGCCTCATCTCGGTCATCGCGCTCGAGATGGGCGGCTCAGCGGACCTGCTCGCATACCTGCGTCCCGGCGAGCCGGTGGTGCTGATGGGTCCGACCGGAACGCCGACCGAGATCCCGCGCGGCGAAAACGTCGTGCTGGCGGGCGGCGGCCTGGGCAACGCCGTGCTGTTCTCGATCGGCCGTGCATTGCGGGCCGCGGGCTCGAAGGTGATCTACTTCGCCGGTTACAAGCAGATGTCGGATCGCTACCGGATCGAGGACATCGAGGCGTCGTCCGACGTCGTCGTCTGGTGCTGCGACGAGCCGCCGGGATTCGTGCCGCGGCGGCCGCAGGACCGGTCCTTCGTCGGCAACATCGTCCAGGGCATGCGCGCTTACGCCTCGGGCGCACTGGGTATGCAACCGATCCCTTTCAGCGCGACCGACCGCGTGATCGCCATCGGCTCGGACAGCATGATGGCCGCGGTGGCCGGGGCACGGCACGGGCTGTTAAAGGAATACCTGAAACCGAGCCATGTCGCGATCGGCTCGATCAACAGCCCGATGCAGTGCATGATGAAGGAGATCTGCGCCCAGTGCCTGCAGCCCCACGTCGACCCGCAGACCGGCAAGACGAGCTATGTCTTCTCCTGCTTCAACCAAGACCAGCCGCTCGACCAGGTCGACTTCGGCGCGCTCGCGCAGCGCCTGGCGCAGAACGGCGTGCAGGAAAAGCTCACCGCGTTGTGGATCGGACGCTGCCTCAACCAGTTACCTCCTGAGCGCAAGGCGGCCTAAGATCACGGCTGCGCAGCGGCGGCTTTGTACACGATGTCGTGCTCGCGTGCGTGGTCGGTCACCTTTAGTCCGAATTCCTGGCCTGCTCTGACTTCCGACACGGATTGGTGCTCGACCTGCATGGACTCGACGCGCTGGTGGAAGTCGCTGGTGCGGCCCACGACATGAATCGTGTCCCCAACGCGCAGACTCCCCGACTCCATGCGCACTGCCGCGACAGAAAGCTGGCCGTAATAGTGGGTAACGGTCCCGACGCGTTCCTCGCCCGCCAAGGGTGCGGGCGCCGCCGCTGGAGCGGCCGGTTCGGCCGGCTGTGAAGGCGCGCGTACCGGCGGCGCCTTGAGGGCTCGCGCCGGTCGCGGCACCGGCTTCTTCTTCGCGACCTTTTTTTTGACTGCTGGGGTCTTTTTACGGGTTATCGGTTTTCTTGCCAGTGTCTTCTGCCGCTTGGGCTTGGCTTTCTTTCTCGTAGCCATATGCATTCCTCCGTTCGGGATTGTGGGTGCCGGAGTCTCGCTCCGCGATAGCTTACTGCCGCGCATGGGGATGTCATGCTCCTGGCACTTTGGCAATTCTCGGACCACCCAAAGAAGTACTCCGCTTTGACGAATTGTCATTGAGTTTGTCGCACCCCAAGATGCTCGCGCATGCGCCTATGACAAACACAGTACGTTCTTTAATCATCGACGGAACGTTGACACAGCGTTTTCGCTACCTCCCGGCCCGCGCGAATTTCCCCCGCACTGGGGTGCGTTCCAAATGGGAAAGCCGCGACAATCCTGGCCCTCATCGAGCGAGGGCTCCAAGAACGCTGAAGCGGTTGGTACGCAGCGAGCCACGGTTGACAAGGTATAGCGACGAGCAATAATATTTACATAATTATTATATAACTCGTCCGAACCAGCAAGATGCAGAAGACCAAAGTGAAAACCTTTTCGGCGACCGCGCGCGACCTGGCGATGCTCGAGGCGGTGGCGAAGTATCACGGGCTGAACAAGAGCGCGACGATCGCGAGCCTGGTCCGCAGGGAGTTCTGGCGGATTTTCCCCGGCGGCACTGACAGGATCAGGCCAGACCGTGGCGCTAAAGTAGGAAGAGAAGAATGAAGTGCAAGATACTGATATATTGTGTGTTTGCCTCGTTCGTTGGCAATGCTTTCAGCCAAGATCAGAGCATCAAGATCGGCGAGCTGAACAGCTACAAGGTGTTTCCCGCTTTCCTCGAGCCCTACAAGATGGGTTGGGAACTCGCGCTGGAGGAAATCAACCGCTCTGGCGGCGTGCTCGGGCGCAAGCTCGAAGTGGTGTCGCGCGACGACGGCGGCACGCCCGGCGATGCGGTGCGGGTCGCCGAGGAGCTGATTTCGCGCGAGCAGGCGGCGCTGCTGCTGGGGACTTTCGCCTCGAATGTCGGGCTGGCGGTGGCGAATCTTGCGCAGCAACGCAAGGTGGTGTTCGTGGCGGCGGAGCCGCTCACCGACAAGATCGTGTGGGAAAACGGCAACCGCTACACCTTCCGCCTGAGGCCTTCGACCTCCATGCAGGTCGCGATGCTGGTCCCTGAAGCCGCCAGGCTGAACAAAAAGCGCTGGGCGATCGTGGTTCCGAACTACGAATACGGGCAGTCCGCCGCCGCCTCGTTCAAGAAGCTGCTCACCCGGGCGCAGCCCGGGGTCGAGTTCGTCGCCGAGCAGGCGCCGCCGCTCGGCAAGATCGACGCCGGCGCGCTCGTGCAGGCGCTGCTCGAGGCAAAGCCGGAGGCGATCTTCAGCGCCTTGTTTGCCGTGGATCTGCAGAAATTCGTTCGCGAGGGCGATACGCGCAGCCTGTTCAAGAGCACCGCGGTGGTCAACCTGCTCGGCGGGGAGCCCGAGTATCTCGACCCGCTCAAGGACGAGACCCCCGAAGGCTGGTGGGTCACCGGCTATCCGTGGAGCGAGATCAACACGCCCGAGCACACGAAGTTCCGTGACGCCTATCGAAAGCGCTGGAACGATTACCCGCGCCTCGGCTCGGTGGTCGGCTACTGCGCCCTGTATGCGGTCGCGAACGGCATCAGGAAGGCCGGCTCGCTCGACGCCGACAAGCTGATCGCCGCCCTCGAAGGGCTGCAGATGGAAACCCCCTTCGGCGAGATCCTGTGGCGGCCGATCGACCACCAGTCGACGATGGGCGCCTATGTCGGCCAGCTCGCGAAAAAAGGCGGCCGGGGCGTGATGGTCAACTGGCACTACGCCGACGGCGCGAAGGTCCAGCCTTCCGACCAGGAAATCCGGGCTCTGCGCAAAGAATAGGATGCGGATCGCGTGAGCGCAGCCGCGGTCCTGCTGCAGTTCTTGAACGGCCTCGCGGGCGCAAGCTCGCTGTTTCTCGTCGCCGCCGGCCTGTCGCTGATCTTCGGCGTCAGCCGCATCGTCAACTTCGCGCACGGTTCGCTCTACATGCTCGGCATGTACCTCGCGGTTTCCCTCTCCGCGAGCCTCGGCTTCTGGGCGAGCGTGCCGCTCGCCGCGGCCCTGGTGGCGCTCGCCGGGGGCCTTATGGAAATCACTTTCTTGAGGCGAATCTACAAAGCCCCGGAGCTCCTGCAGCTGCTCGCCACGTTTGCGTTGGTCCTCATCATCAAGGACGCCGCGCTCTGGGGATGGGGAGCGGAAGACAGGCTCGGGCCGCGCGCGCCAGGCCTGGCAGGCGCCGTCACCATTGCCGGCAGACAATTTCCGCAGTACGACCTTCTGCTGATCTGCCTCGGGCCCGCAGTGTTCATCGCGCTGCACTTGCTTCTCTCGCGCACGCGCTGGGGCACGCTGGTGCGCGCCGCCACCCAGGACCGCGAGATGGCCGCGGCGCTCGGCGTCAACGAGCGGCGCCTCTCCACCGCCGCGTTTGCGCTGGGCGCCCTGCTCGCCGGCTTCGGCGGCGCGAGCGCGATCCCGCGCGAGCCGGCAAGCCTCCAGATCGACCTTGCGGTGATGTCGGATGCGTTCGTGGTGGTGGTGGTCGGCGGACTCGGCTCGATTCCGGGTGCTTTCCTCGCCGCGCTGCTGATCGGCGAAGTGAAGGCCTTCTGCATCGGCCTGGGGTATTCCGAACTCACGCTGGCGATCGAATTCGTCGTCATGGCGGTGGTGCTGGTGCTGCGCCCCTGGGGCCTCCTCGGCCGCCCGCTCGCGGAAACGCGCGGTCCCGGGGTATTGCAGCCTTCGTTACCGGCGCCGTCCTTTCTCCTCCTCGGCGGCCTGGCGGCGCTGCTCGCAGCCGTTCCTGCATTCGCCGGGACCTATACGGTCGTGCTCCTCACGGACATCCTGGTGTTCGCGCTGTTCGCGGCGAGCCTGCATTTCCTGATGGGCCCTGGCGGCATGCCTTCGTTCGGCCACGCGGCTTACTTTGGCCTCGGCGCCTACGCTGCGGGATTGCTGCTGTTGCGCGCGCACCTGCCGATGGAGCTCTCGCTTGCGCTCGCGCCTTTGGCAGCCGGCGTGGGCGCGTTGTTCTTCGGCTGGTTCTGCGTGCGGCTTTCCGGGGTCTACCTGGCGATGCTGACCCTCGCGTTCGCCCAGATCGCCTGGTCCGTCGCCTTTCAGTGGGACGAGCTCACCGGCGGCTCGAATGGCCTGATCGGCGTCTGGCCCGCGCCGTGGCTTTCCTCGAGGCAGGCGTATTACTGCCTGACCCTCGTGCTCTGCCTGGGCGCGGTCGCCCTCCTCTGGCGGCTGCTCGATTCGCCCTTCGGCTATGCGCTGCGCGCCGCGCGCGACTCGCCGCTGCGCGCGGAGGCCATCGGCATCGACGTGCGGGTCCAGCAATGGGCCGCGTTCGGTGTTGCAGGGCTTTTCGCGGGCGTTGGCGGCGCCTTGTACGCGTTCTCCAAGGGCTCGATCTCTCCGGAGACGCTGTCCGTGCCGCGCTCGGTAGACGGCCTGGTCATGGTGCTGCTCGGCGGCGTGCAGACGCTCAGCGGACCGCTCTGGGGCGCCGCGCTTTTCATCGGGCTCCAAGACTCGCTCTCGCGCGGCGTGGAATACTGGCGCGCCGCCATCGGCGCGGTGATCCTGGTGCTGGTCATCGCCTTCCCTCAGGGAATCGCCGGATTCCTGAGAGCACGCCTCTTCAAATGAGCGCGCTCGAGGTGCGAGGACTGTCCAAGGCCTACGGCGGCGTGCACGCGGTGCGCGGCGTGAGCTTCACGGTGGACGCGGGCGAAGTCGTGGCGCTGATCGGACCGAACGGCGCCGGCAAGACCACCTGCTTCAACATGCTGAACGGCCAGCTGCGGCCCGACTCGGGCGAGATCGCCCTCGCGGGACGCAGCGTCGTGGGCCTTCGCCCGCACCAGGTGTGGCGCCTCGGTGTCGGCCGCAGTTTCCAGGTCACCGCGACCTTCAGCTCGATGAGCGTGCGCGAGAACGTGCAGGTGGCCTTGCTTTCGCACCATGGACGGGTTTTTTCCTTGGGGAAGCCGGCTGTGAGGTTTCAGGTCGATGAAGCCGACGCGCTGCTCGCGCGCGTCGGCATGCAGCAGCAGGCAGCGCGGCCCTGCGCCGTGCTGGCGTACGGCGACCTCAAACGCGTGGAGCTGGCGCTCGCGCTCGCCAGTCAGCCGCGCCTGCTGCTGATGGATGAGCCCACGGCGGGCATGGCGCGCGGCGAGCGCCACGCGCTCATGCAGCTCGCCGCGACGCTCGCGCGCAGCGAGCACATCGCCGTGCTGTTCACGGAGCACGACATGGAGGTGGTGTTCAATTTCGCGAGCCGCATCATCGTGCTCCACTGCGGCGAGGTGATCGCCGCCGGGGCGCCGGCCGAGGTGCGGGCGAATCCGCGCGTGCGCGAGGTCTATCTTGGCAATGCTTGAAGCGAGGCGCCTCAGCGCCGGCTACGGGGCGGCGCGCGTGCTCTTCGACGTCGAGCTCGCCGCCCGCCGCGGGGAGGTCGTCACCCTCCTCGGCCGCAACGGCGCCGGCAAATCGACTACCCTCAAGACCCTCATGGGACTGATCCGGCCGCTTTCGGGCGAAGTGCATTTCGAGGGCCAGCGCATCGGCGCCTGGGAGCCGTTCGAGATTGCCCGGGCCGGGCTCGGCTATGTCCCCGAAGACCGGCGCATTTTCACGGACCTCACGGTGGCGGAGAATCTGGAGGTCGGCCGCCAGCCGCCGCGCGCCGGGGCGCCTGCCTGGAGCAAGGAGAAGCTATTTGAACTTTTTCCCGCGCTCCAGGCGTTGCAGGGGCGGCGCGCCGCGTACCTGTCCGGCGGCGAGCAGCAGATGCTGTGCATTGCACGCACGCTCGCGGGGAACCCGAAGGCGATCCTGCTCGACGAGCCCTCCGAAGGTCTCGCCCCGGTCATCGTGGGTCAGGTCGAAAAGGCGATTCTCGAGCTGAAACGCGCAGGCGTGAGCGTCCTGCTGAGCGAGCAGAATCTCGCCTTTGCGCGCCGCGTGGCCGATCGGGGCTATGTGCTCGAGCAGGGACAAATTCGCGAGGCCGGAACTCTGGAGCAGCTTGAACTGCTGATATGACCGGACGCGGACTGCTGCTCACGATGACCGAGCCGCCTGCGGCCATGGCGGAGGAGTTCAACGCCTGGTACGACAGCGAGCATATCCCTGAGAGGCTGTCGGTCCCGGGGTTCCGCTCGGCGCGCCGCTGGAGCGCGGACACGGCCCCCGGGGAGGGAAAATATCTCGCGACCTACGAGTTGGATTCTCCGCAGGTGTTGATGACGCCGGAGTATCTCGCGCGCCTCGAGGGCGCGACGCCCTGGACGCGGCGCTGCCTGGAGAAGGCGGTCGTTTTCCGGCGCTGGGCCTGCGAGCAGACCGCCCCCGGCCAGGCCGATCCGCACCCGGCGGCAAACGCGCTGCTGCTGGTTTGCGGCGAAGCGCCGCTGGAAAATGCCGCTCTACCCGGTGCCCTGCAGGTGCGCCACTTCCGGGCCTCTGAGGGAGAGCCGCGCTACCTCAGCTTGTTCGAGCTCGCCCGGATGGGAACCGCGGTTCCAGCATTCGGAACCGACCGATTGGTGCGGCTGTACCGCGCTTATGCGGCCTGAGCGCTTTGCCTGGCTCTCGGCGGTGGCGGCACTCGCCACGATCGCGCTCAAGACGCTCGCCTGGTGGCTGACCGGCTCGGTGGGGCTGCTCTCGGATGCGCTCGAGTCTTTCGTGAACCTCGCCGCGGCGCTGCTCGCCGTATCGATGCTGCGGCTGGCGGCCGCCCCGCCGGACGAAGGCCACCAGTTCGGCCACTCGAAGGCCGAATACTTCTCCGCAGGCATCGAAGGCGCGCTGATCGTGCTCGCCGCGGCCGGCATTTTCGCCACGGCCCTGCCGCGGCTCATCCACCCGCTGCCGCTCGAGACGCCCATTCTTGGCCTGGGTGTGAGCGCGGCAGCCACGGCGATCAATCTTGCGATGTCGCTGACACTGCGGCGCGCGGGACGCCGCCACGACAGCATCACGCTGGAGGCGGACGGCAAGCATCTCATGACCGACGTGTGGACCTCGATCGGCGTGATCACGGGCGTGGCGCTGGTAGTCGCCACCGGGTGGCTGCTGCTCGACCCGCTCGTCGCGCTCGCCGTGGCGGCGTACATCATCTGGACCGGCGTCGACCTGATGCGGCGCTCGGTTTCGGGGCTGCTCGACGCGGCGATTTCCCGCGACGAGCAGAACGCGATCGGCAGGCTGTTTACCGAATACTCGCGCCGCCACGGCATCTCGTTCCACGCGCTGCGCACCCGCCAGGCGGGCGCGCGCCGCTTCGTGGCGTTTCACGTTCTTGTCCCCGACGCGTGGAGCGTCGCGCAGGCACACCGGCTGTGCGAAGAGATCGAAGCCCGCGTGCGCTCGATGGTGCCGCACGCTGCGGTCGACACGCACATCGAGCCGATCTCCGATCCCGCCTCCTACGAAGACCGGAGCCTCGATCGATAGCGGCGTCTCCTCCCGGCTAGACGATCCGGCACTGCTCCTCGAAGCCGAGCCGGGGATTGCGCGGAAAGAGCTTCGCCGGGTCGCCGTAGCCCAGGTTGATGAGGAAGTTCGACTTCCAGCGGCCGTCGGGGAAAAACGCCGCGTCCACCATCGCGTTGTCGAAGCCCGACATCGCGCCGCAGTCGAGCCCGACGGCGCGTGCCGCGATGATGAAGTAGGCGCCCTGCAGCGTGCCGTTGCGCAACGCGGTGATCTCGGCGAGCGCCTTCTTGTCCTCGCCGCGGAACCAGTCGATGGCGGCGGGATTATGGAACATGCGCGGCAGGTGCTCGTAGAAGCGCGTGTCGTAGGCGACGATCGCGGTGAGCGGCGCCTGCATCGTCTTGTCGCGGTTGGTTTCGCTGAGCGCCGGCCGCAGTTTTTCCTTGGCCTGCCTCGAGCGCACGAAAACGAAACGCCCCGGCTGCGAATTCGCGCTCGTCGGCCCCCATTTCATCAGCTCGTGCGCCTGCCGCAGGGTCGCGTCGCCGACCGGCCGGTCCGTGAAGACGTTGTGGGTACGCGCCGCGCGCAGAATCACATCCAGACATTTTTCGTCAGTCATAACCGCTCCGATGGTCGATCTCGCTAGTGTAATTCGACCCGGCGACCGAAATCACCTGCGGCGCGCGCCGCCGGCTAGTACGACTTGGGCAGTCCCAGGACCTTTTCCGCGATGAAGCAAAAGATGAGCTGCGGCGTTATCGGCGCGATGCGGGTCAGCATCGCCTCGCGCAGGTAGCGCTCGACGTCGAACTCCTTCGAATAGCCCATCCCGCCGTGCGTCAGGACCGCGGTTTCGCAGGCGCGAAACCCGGCCTCGGCGCACAGGTACTTGGCGCTGTTCGCTTCCGCGCCGCAGGGTTTGCCCTGATCGTAGAGCCAGGCGGCCTTGTGCATCATGAGGTTCGCCGCCTCGAGCTCCATCCAGCGCTGCGCGAGCGGGTGCTGGATGCCCTGGTTCTGTCCGATCGGCCGATCAAAGACGATGCGCTCGTTGGCGTAGCGCGCGGCGCGCTTGAGCGCGACCCGGCCCAGGCCGATCGCCTCGGCGGCGATCAGAATGCGCTCGGGGTTCATGCCGTGCAGGATGTAGTCGAAGCCGCTGCCCTCCTCGCCGATCCGGTCCTCGACCGGGATGCGCAGATCGTCGATGAAGAGCTGGTTCGAGTCCACGGCCTTTCTGCCCATCTTCGCGATCTCGCGAACCTCGACGGCCTGGCGATCGAGATCGCAGTAGAAAAGGCTCAAGCCCTTGCGCGAGGCTCGACCTTCTTCAGCCGGCGAGGTTCGGGCGAGCAAGAGCATCTTGTTCGCGACCTGAGCGGTCGAGATCCAGATCTTCTGGCCCTTCACCACGTAGTGATCGCCGCGGCGCGCCGCCTGGGTTTTCAGCTTAAGCGTGTTGAGTCCCGTGTTGGGCTCGGTGACCGCGAAGCATGCCTTGTCCTTTCCCGCGATAAGCGGCGGCAGCCAGCGCGCCTTCTGCTCGGCGCTTCCGGACACCACGACCGGATGCAGCCCGAAGATGTTCATGTGTACCGCCGAAGCGCCGGAAAGGCCCGCGCCCGACTCCGAAACGGCGCGCATCACGATCGCCGCCTCGCTGATGCCGAGCCCGGCGCCGCCGAATTCGCTCGGCATCGCCACGCCGAGCCAGCCGGCCTCGGCGAGCGCCTTGTGAAAATCGTGAGGGAAGCCCCCTTCGGCGTCCTTCTTGCGCCAGTACTCGTCGCCGAAGCGCCGGCAAATCGATTCGACCGCCCGCTCGATCTCGTGCTGCTCCTGCGAGGTGGAGAAGTTCATGAGTGCTCCGCCATGGACGCTGCGCGCACCACGCCCATCTCTTCGAGGCCGAAAGTCTCGGCTTCGCTATACCCTGCTTCCTTCAGCACCTCGCGCGTGTGCTCGCCCGGGCGCTGCGCCGCCGTGCGCGCGCCGTCGAACTTGACCGGCTGCGCGACGCCCTTGAGCGGCGCCGGCCCGCTAGCCGGGTATTCGTAGACCATGCCCACGGCGGTGGTATGAGGGTGCGCGGAGTGCTCGCCCAGAGTATGCACCGGCGAGCGCAGGTTCCCCAAGCCGGTATTGCACGGCGAGGTCCTCGAGGCAAGGGGAAGCAAGTCCCGCCCCGACAACGGCATCGTCATCTTCGAGCACCGCTCGACAACCAGCGCGACGAGCTCGTCATGACGCGCAAGCGCAGCGCATTGATGCTGCGCCGTCCGGCCCCTGCAGGATAAGCGGCCCGGCTGTTAGCATCGTCCGATGGTCGACCTGTCGGGCGTCATTCGGCCCGGAGACGGAATTGTCTGGGGCCAGGCCTGCGCCGAGCCGCAGACCCTGGTCGAGGCCCTGATTGCGCAGCGGAGAGAGCTCTCCGGCTGCGAGGTATTCCTCGGCATCAATTACTCCGGCACCGTCAACCCCGAAAATGCCGATCATCTGCGGCTATCGGCGTACTGCGGCATCGGCCACAACCGCGCCCTCGCCGGCGCAGGCGTCCTCGAGCTCCTGCCCGTGCCCTACTCGCAGCTCGGCGCGCTCATGCGCGCCGGCCGCATCCGCGCCGACGTCGTCTTCGTCCAGGTGAGCCGGCCCAATGTGCGCGGCGAGTACAGCCTCGGCCTCGCGGCCGACTACCTCGTCCCGGCGCTGGAAGTCTGCCGCGCCGTCGTCGCCGAGGTGAACGAGCAGGTGCCGTGGACCTATTGCGACAAGGTTTTTCACAAGAGGGATTTTTCTCTCATGGTGGAGACGTCGCGCTCGCCTGCAACCCCCTCATCTCGCGCGCCCGGAGCCGTCGAAACCGCGATCGCTCGCCACGCCGCTTCCTTCGTCCCCGACGGCGCCGTGCTCGAATTTGGTATCGGCGCCCTGCCGGAGGCCGTTTGCTCCTTCCTCGAGGGCCACAAGAATCTCTCGATTCATTCCGGCACCGTCGGAGACGGCATCGTCGAGCTCCTGCAAAAAGGAATCGCAACACGCGCAGACGCGGCGATGCTCATCGGAACGCGCAAGCTGTTCGACTTTGCCCGCGAGAACGAAGCGATCCGCCTGCGCTCTTCCGAGTACACCCATGGCCCGCGGCAGCTCGCGCGTCTGGAGCGCTTTGTCGCCATCAACTCCGCGCTCGAGGTCGACCTGAGCGGCCAGGTGAACGGCGAAGTCGCCGGCGGCAGCTACGTCGGCGCGGTCGGCGGCGCACCCGACTTCATCCGCGCCGCAAACCAATCCCCGGGCGGGGTCTCGCTCATGCTTGTTCCCAGCGCGCGCATCGTCGAGCGGCTCTCGGGTCCGGTCGCGACATCGCGCAGCGACGCGGGCGTCGTGGTCACCGAGCGCGGCGCCGCCGACCTGCGCGGCTGCAGCCTGCGCGAGCGCGAGCGCCGCCTGCGCGCCATCAGCGAAAATTCCTGAGCGCCGACACGTTCCAGAACGGCGTCGAGGCGAGCGCGACGAATGCCAGAGCCACCACCAGGCCGACGCGGTAGCCGCCGGTGAGGTCGTGCAGCAGCCCGCCCATCAGCGAGCCGAACGCGGCGCCGAGCGCGTTCGACGCATAGATCGAGCCGTAGATGGTTGCCACGTTCGGCCCGGCGAAGTACTTGGTCGAAACCGACGACACGATCGGCCCGCGCACTCCCATGCACAAACCGAACGTCGGTACGAAAAGCGCCAGCAGGAACGTCGCGGGAATGAAGGTCAGCACGAACAGGAGGCTCATTCCTGCCGCCGTGCCGACGAAGGTGGCCGTGACCGTCTGCCGGTACCCGAAGCGCTCGGCGAGCAAGCCGCTGCCCATCACGCTCAGCGCCGACATCATGCCGAGCATGCCGTAGGCAGTCGCTGCGGCGATGGGCGAGAAGCCCGCGTCGACGAAGAGGGCGACCAGCTGCACGATCACCGAGAACATCGCGGCGGCGGTGCCGAAGAACACCTGGCAAAGGCCCCAGTAAAGCGGCGAGCGCAGCGCAGCGCGCAACGTCCAGCCCTCGTCGCGGCTCTGCGCTCTCGCGGCGTGCTGGTGCCCCGCGTAAAACCGCTTCCACGGCAGGGCGAGGGCCACGATGGGCACGAGCACGAGAATGACTGCCCCCAAAAAACGATAAGCGAACCGCCAGCCGTAGTGCGCCACCAGGTATTGCGCAAGCGGCACGAACACGATCGTGCCCACCCCGACCGCGGAGAACGCGATGCCGATCGCGCTCGAGAGCCTTTCGCGGTACCAGCGCGCGAGTAGCGCCGAGCCCGGCACCATGCCGTTCAGGCTTACGCCGATTCCGACCAGCGCGCCGATGAACAGATAGAACTGCCACAGGCTCGCCAGCTCGCCTGCGAGAAAGAACGCCGCTCCGAGGCACGCCATGCCCGTCGCGTACACCCAGCGCGGGCCGAGCCGGTCGAAAAGCAGGCCGACCAGCGGCGACGCGAAACCGTGCACCAGCAGGTAGATCGAGTAGACGCTGGTCAGCTGCGAGCGAGTCCAGCCGAACTCGCTCTCGAGCGGCAGCAGGAATACCACGTAGGTATCGCCCAGACCGCGCCCGAACATGTTGAGCGCGAAGCACGACGCGAGAACCGCAAGAGCGGTGCGGGAAGCCGGGTTCAGATCTTCTCGGCGGGTTCCAGGCCGAACACCTGGCGCAGATAGCTCAGGTAGCCGGCGTCGGTGCTGACCGTCTTGCCGGGCGCATCGGAGACTTTCGCGACCGGCTGGCCGTTGCATTCGGTCATCTTGAGGACGATGTTGATCGGCTCGTACCCCAGGTCATTGGTCAGGTTGGTGCCGATGCCGAACGCGGTCTTCGCACGTCCGTGGAAGCGGCGCGCGATGCCGATGGCGAGAGGAAACGACAGCTGATCGGAGAAGATCAGCGTCTTGGTGCGCGGGTCGACGCGGTTCCTGCGGTAATGCGCGATCATCTTCTCGCCCCAGTCGAAGGGGTCGCCGGAGTCGTGGCGCGCGCCGTCGAACAGCTTGCAGAAGTACATGTCGAAGTCGCGCAGGAAGGCGTCCACGCCGTAGGTGTCCGAGATGGCGATGCCGAGATCGCCGCGGTACTCCTGCGCCCATTTATCGAAGGCAAACGTCTGCGAATCCCGCAGCCGGGGTCCGAGCGCCTGGCAGGCCTGCATGTATTCGTGGCCCAGCGTGCCGAGCGGCGTGAGATTGTTGCGCATCGCGAACCAGACATTGGAGGTGCCGGCGAAATACTGCGGCGTTTCCCGCTTAAGCGTCTGCAGCACTTCTTCGTGCCATGCGGCCGAGAAGCGCCGCCGCGTGCCGAAGTCGGAGATCTTGAACTCAAGCTCGGGCTCGACGGTGCGCACCAGGTCGATCTTGGCCTGCAGGCGGCGCCGGCCCTCGTCGAGATCCGGGCGGGGTTGCGTGCGGCGGAAGTAAACCTCCGAGATGATGGCGAGGACCGGGATCTCGAACAGGATGGTGTGCAGCCACGGGCCGCGGATCGCGATGTCGATCTCGCCCGGGCGCTCGCCGGCGCCGATCCGCAGGTACTTCTCGTTGAACTGGAACAGGCCCAGGAAGTCGACGAAGTCCGACTTCATGAAGCGCAGGTTGCGCAGGTACGCGAGCTCTTCTTCGCGGAACCTGAGCGCGTAGAGCGCCGCGATCTCCGTGCGGATCGCGTCGAGGTGAGCACGCAGGTAGACGCCCTCGGTGCGGCACCTGAACCGGTACTCGACCTGCGCGCCGGGAAAGTGGTGCAGCACGACCTGCATCATGGTGAACTTGTACAGGTCGGTGTCCAGCAACGACTGGATGATCATGCGTAGCGCATTGTAACCTTACGCGCATGTGCGGCCGTTACGCCCTGCGTGCCCATCGCGACGGCGTCGCGCTGCAATTCGAGCTCGGCTCGGCGCAGGAGTTCACGTCGCGCGACAACACATGGTCGTCGATGGACGTCCTCATCGTGCGACACGATGCGAGGCGCGGCCGGCAGCGGGAGCGCTGTCGCTGGGGGACTGGTGCCGGGATGGGCGAAGGATCCTCGCATCGGCAGCCGGCTCGCGAGCGCGCGCGGCGAGACGATCGCCGAAAGGCTGCGTTCAAGGCCGCCTTCCAGGCAGTGGCGCTGCCTCGTTCCGGCGAACGGGTTCTGCGAGCGGAAAACCACCCGCAGCGCCAAGCAGCCGTATTACGTCCGACCGGCAGGCGACGAGCTCTTCGGCCTGGCGGGCATCGCCGAGCCATGGAACGATCTACGCGCGGTCAGCCTAGTCACCACCGGAGCGAACGCGCTGATGCGAGGCATCCATGACCGCACGCCGGTGACCCTCGCGCCGCAGCACTACGCGGCGTGGCTCGATCCTTTGAACGGGACGCCGAGGGCCTGAAGGAATTCCGCCCATACCCCGCCGATCTCATGCGCGCTCACCCGGTCGGCAAAGCGCTGAGCAACGCGGCGAACGAAGGCGCGGTGCGGATTTGATCAGCCGACTCGTACTGGATATACTTCCAGTGTAAGGAGGCCCAGTATGGAAGAACTGACGGCACGACAGACCGAGGTCCTGCGCCTGGTGCGCGAACTGACCGAGGTATCGGGCTATCCGCCGACGCGCGCCGAGATCGCGGCGCGGATGGGCTTTCGCTCGGTCAACGCCGCCGAGCAGCATCTGCGCGCCCTCGAGAAGAAGGGCGCGATCGAGATTTCCTCGGGCGCCTCGCGCGGCATCCGCGTGCGCGATTCGCGTCCGGCGAACCGGCTCGGGCGCCTGCTCGAGCTGCCGGTGGTCGGTCGGGTCGCCGCCGGCAGCCCGATTCTCGCAGAGGAGCATCTGCAGGGCCGCTACCAGGTCGATCCGAACCTGTTCACGCCGCGCGCCGATTACCTGCTGCGCGTGCGCGGCATGTCGATGCGCGACGCCGGCATCCTCGAGGGCGACCTGCTCGCCGTGCACCGCACGCAAGATGCTCGCAGCGGCCAGATCGTGGTGGCGCGGCTGGCCGACGAAGTGACCGTGAAGCGCCTGCGGCGCCGCGGGCACGCGGTGCAGCTGCTGCCCGAGAACCCGGAATTCCAGCCTATCGAAGTCGACCTGCGACGCGACCCGCTGACCATCGAAGGTATTGCGGTCGGCGTGATTCGGAACGACAAGAATATGTAAAAATGACGCAGGCGTTTGCGCCTGCGCATGAATCACTCCACGACCGCCAACGGCACCCGGCCTGCGACCAGCAGCGCCGCGGCGACGGTCGCCGCCGGCCCGCGCGAGGGATCCGACCCGCGCCTGGTTCTCGCCGACCGCGTTGAGCAGCTCTACAGCCAGCTGCCCCTTGGCATCGCTGCGACCATCGTCATCGGCCTGATCGGGGCGCTGGAGCTGCGCGAGGGCCGCATCATCGAGCTGGTGCTGTTCTGGGGCAGCCTGCTGCTGCTGGTGAGCGCGCTGCACGCGGCGCTTTACTTCGCCTATCGGCGCAGCGCAGCCAAATTGGCCCAAGCCGACCAGTGGCTGCGCTGGCTGGGCATCGGCGCGTTCGCCGCCGGCGTCACCTGGGGGTTTGGGGCCTCCGTGTTCTTTCCTTCGCATGCCGACGAGCGCCAGGTGTTTCTCGCCTTCCTGCTGTCCGGGGTCATGTCGGGCGGCATTCCGGTGTACGCCGCATCGTGGCCGATCTTCGCCGCCTACGCGGCCGGCATTGCGATTCCCTTCACCTACGTCCTCGCCACGTTCGGCAACCGCCTGTTCGTGGAGATCGCGCTGCTGGTGCCGCTGTTCTACGGCGTGAGCGTCGCCATCGCCTATCGCCTGAACCGCGTGTTCCACTCGGGCTACCGTCTGCGACATGCGTACGGCAAGCTGACCGACGATTACGGCGTGCTCAACCAGCGGCTCGAGCTGCAGCTGGTCGAGCTCGACGAGGCGCGCCGCCAGGTTGAGGCGAGCGGCCGCAAGCTGGCGCTGTTCGCCGAGCGCGCGCCGATCGCCGTTCTCGAGATCGATCCCCGGGGCATCGTCACCGAGGTCAACCACGCCGCCGAGCTTCTCTTCGGATACGCGGCGGCCGAATTGATCGGCGCGCAGTTCAAACGCCTGGTGTTGCCCGACTTCCATGCCGAGTTCGACCTCCACTGGACGCGGATGACCAAGACCCGCCAACCCCTGGCCGGCCTCAGGATCCCCAACCCGCGGCGCGACGGCATCGCCGTCGTGTGTGAATGGACGGTCACGCCGCTGGTCAATCCCGAGGGGGACATCGTTTCGGTCATCGCCCAGGGCCAGGACGTGACACGGCAGATCGAGGCCGAACGCATGAAGAAGGAGTTCACCTCGACGCTCAGCCATGAGCTGCGCACGCCGCTCACCTCGATCATCGGCTCGCTGCAGCTGCTCAATTCAGGGGTGGCCGGCGAGCTCTCGAGAGACGTGAGCGAGCTGACGCTGGTCGCCGAGCGCAACGGCCAGCGCCTGCTCGACATCATCAACGACCTCCTCGACATCGAGAAGATCGAGTCCGGCACCATCAGCATGGCGCCCGAGGCGCTTGCGATCGACGGCCTGGTGCGCGAGGCGATCGTGCTCAACGAAGGCTTCGGCGAGCGCTTCAAGGTACGCTTCGAGTCGCGCGGCGAGCTGCCGGGGCGCGAAGTGTACGTCGACCGCAAGCGGCTGCTTCAGGTGATGACCAACCTGCTCTCCAACGCGGCGAAGTTCTCGCCCGAGTGGGGCAAGGTGGATATCACGCTCGAAGAGAGCGGCGCGAACATCCGCGTCGGCGTGCACGACCGCGGTCCCGGCATCCCGGAGGAGTTTCGCAGCCGCATTTTCGGCCGCTTCGCGCAGGCGGACTCGACCGCTGCGCGCGAGAAGGGCGGCACCGGGCTCGGGCTCGCCATCTGCAGGCGGATGATCGAGTTGATGCACGGCCGCATCGGTTTCGAGGACCGCGCTGGCGGCGGCACGACGTTCTGGTTCGAGCTGCCCAAACACCCCAGGAAGGAGCACTGATGCCCGACCGAGCGCTGAGCCGCATCTGCTACGTCGAGGACGACGAGGACATCCAGCGCATCGTGCGCATGTCGCTCGAGCGGGTCGGCAAGATGACGGTCGAGATCGTCGGCGACCCGACGGTGGCGATCGAGGCGATGACCGCTTTCCGCCCGGACCTGGTGATGCTCGACTGGATGATGCCGGCGATGGACGGTCCGACGCTGTTCCGCCAGATGCGGCTGCGGCCGGAGACCAAGTCGCTGCCGGTGGTTTTCATCACCGCCAAGGCTTCGCAGCGCGACCTGGACGAGCTGATCGCGATGGGCGCCGCCGGGGCGATTTCCAAGCCGTTCTCGCCCAAGGACCTGCCGGAGCAGCTGCGCGCGATCTGGGCGAAGCTGCCCTAGTGCAGCCTCTGGGTCTTGTCGGCCGCCGCTGCCGGAGCGGCCTGGAAATACAGGCGCGACAGGAAGCCGATCACCTCGTCGGCGTTGCGAAAGCGCGCGTCGCGGTCTTTCTCCACCAGCTTGTCGAGCAGCCGCTGGTAGCGGGCAAGGCCCTCCGGCAGGGGCGGCGGCGGTGTATTCAGGTGGTGCAGGGCCACCTCGACCGCCGTCGCTCCGTCGAAAAGGTGCTTTCCGGTCAGCATCTGGAAGAGCAGCACTCCGGCGCTGTAGATGTCGGTGCGCAGGTCGAGTGCCCGGCCTTGCACCTGCTCGGGACTCATGTAGCGCGGCGTACCGAGGATCTCGCCGTGACCGGTGCGCTCCGCCGCGTCGATGTGCTTGGCGATGCCGAAATCGACCACAGCCAGGCTCCCGTCGGTGCGGAACATCAGGTTCTGGGGCTTCAGGTCGCGGTGCAGGATGCCTTTCTCGTGGATGTCGCCCAGCGCGAACATGAGGTCGCGAAACAAGCGCACTGCTTCCTCCGCAGCGATCGCCTTGCCGCCGAGCCGCTTGTTGAGATCGCCGCCCTCGAAAAACTCCATCACCAGGTAGGCATGGCCCTCGGAGGCGCCGTGGTTGTAGATGCGCGCGACATGCCGGCTCTGGATGCGCTCGACCATGGCGTACTCTTCCATGAACCGCGCCAGTGCATTGCGGTCCGACATGACCTCGGAGCGAAGGATCTTGACCACCAGCGGCTCGTCGTCGCCTTCCCGGGAGGCAAGATACACGCGCGACATGCCCCCCTCGCCGATCAGGTGCAGCACCTTGATGCCGGGAATCTGCATCCGCGCGCCGAGCGAGTGGCCTTCCATGCGCGCGGCGAGCTCGGGCGAAAGCGTCCTTTCGCTCGCATGGGCAGTGAGGTCGCGGATGGAAGTGATCAGCTTCTCTCGCGTCAGTTCCTGCTTGCGCTGGTAGTCGTCCGCGCCGGCCTTCATGGCGCGCACCGCGATGATCTCGTTGCCTGCTCCCGTGAGAAACAGGACCGGCGGGCAGTCGGCGCGGCGCTTGAATTCCTGCAGCCATTGCAGGCCGTCGCCGCGCCCCAGCATGTAGTCGAGGATCATGACGTCGTAGTTGCCGAGCGGAAACGAGGCAGGGGGGATGTCATGGTCGAGCGGGTCGTACTGGTCGACCTGGGTGTCGGGCCACTGCTGCTTGATGTAACGCTCGAGGAGGTTACGCAGATCCACGTCATCGTCGATGATCAGGATGCGCATTGCTTTACTCAAACGCGATCTGCACCTTCGTCAGGTAATCCCCGTACTGCGCAATATGTGCCTCGAGCGACGCCCGGTCGCCGCTGCGCGCCCCGTCCTCAATCTCCTGGCCGAGGACCGAGACGTGCGCGAAGCCATAGGAATTGCCGACGCCCTTCATGCGGTGCCCAAGCTGGCGCAGCTGCTCGAAGTCGGCCGCCGCCAGCGCGAGCTTGAGGGTCTGCAGCTCCTTGTTGCGGTTGCGCATGAATCCCGGGATCAGGTCTTCCAGGTCCTTGGCGACCGTGACCTTGTACGCGTCATCGTTCATGAGCCTCAATTATAGGGGGCGGGCGTTTCCCCCTCCCCTCCCATTGTCAGGGTTTGTCAAGCAGCGCCTGTCTTGCGCGCAGCAGATGCGGATGCACCGAGAGCGCCGCGTAGAACGCGAAGCGGGCTCCGTCCGAGGCGCCGCGGCCGAGCAGGATCTCCGCGAAGTGAAGCATGGCGGCGAAATGACGCGGCTCGAGCTCGAGCGTGCGGCGGATGTCGCCCAGGCACTCGTCGTCGCGCCCGAGCAGGTAGTACAGCGCCGCGCGTTTGTGCCACGCCTCGGCGAAGTCCGGCGCGCTGCGCACAAGCGTGCTCAGGCGCGTCTCGGCGATGTCGTAGCGCCTCGCGGCAATGTCGCGCGTGGCCAGCTCCAGGGCCTCGGCGGCGGCCCGGTGTGGATGGTGCATCCACGCGTCCCAGATGCGCTCCTCCGTGCGCAGCGCCTCAGTCGGCCCGCCGCAAGCGGCGAGCCGATTGAAAAGCGCATCGAGCGCCAGCAATGTCCGCGCCGGCCGCCGGACGCGGCGGTCAGCAATCAGGCCAAGGATGTCGACTGGGGTCGCCATCGTGGAAAGTCGATACTAGCATCTCAATGAAAATCGCGTGATGCGGCCGCCAGGGGTCCCAGCAGCGCACTGTGATCGAACAGGCGCCGTGCGACCAGATGCACGACCTCGCCGTCGCGCTCGATCACGCCCTGCACTCCGAGCAGCCGCGCACCGAGCAGTTCGCTGCGCTGCCGCTCGACCAGACGATTCCACACCACCACGTTGATGCAGCCCGTTTCGTCCTCGAGCGTGACGAAAATCACACCGCTCGCGGTGTCGGGACGCTGCCGGCAGGTGACCAGCCCGGCAACACGCGCGCTGCTGCCGTGGGAGCGCAGGCGAAGTTCTCCCGCGGTGAGGAGTCGAAGTTTGTTCAAACGGCTTCGCAGCAGCGCGAGCGGGTGGCGGCCGAGAGTCAGCCCGAGGCTGGCGTAGTCGGCGATGATGTTCTCGCCTTCGCGCGGCGGCTCGAGCCCCGGCAGGCGCTCGGTCGCTGGCGCATCGAGCGGCGCTCGGCGCTCGGCGCCAGCCGCGCTCCAGTGCGCGAGGCGACGATGACCCGCCAGCGCCTCCAGCGCCCCGGCGGCCGCCAGGCAGCGCAAGTCCTTGCGGTTTAGCGCGGCGCGATGCGCGAGGTCCGCCACGCTTGAATAGGGCTTTGCCGAAAAAACACGCCGTCCCGCCGCCTCGGAAAGGCCGCTTATCATGCGCAGCCCCAGGCGGACCGCGCCCTGCTCCAGCGTACAGTCCCAATCGCTCGCCGTGACGTCCGGGGGGCGTACCTCCACGCCGTGGCGCCGCGCGTCCTGCACGAGCTGGGAGGGCGAATAAAAACCCATCGGCTGGCTGTTGAGCAGCGCGGCGCAGAACGCCGCCGGCCGGTGGCACTTCAGCCATGACGAGACATACACCAGCAGCGCAAAGCTCGCCGAGTGGGACTCCGGGAAACCGTATTCGCCAAAGCCGAGGATCTGGCGGTAGATCGCGTCGGCAAACTCCAGGCTATAGCCGTTCCTCGTCATTCCGCTCTTCAGCTTGTCCTCGAACTGCTGCAGGCTGCCCGATCGCCGCCACGCCGCCATCGAACGGCGCAGCCGATCGGCCTCGCCGGGGGTGAAATCCGCGGCGACTATCGCGAGCTGCATCACCTGCTCCTGGAAGATCGGCACGCCCAGAGTGCGGCTGAGCACCTGCTTCACCGCCTCGCTCGGATAGGTGGTCGGCTCGAGGCCGCGCCGGCGCCGCAGGTAGGGATGCACCATGCCGCCCTGGATCGGCCCGGGGCGCACGATCGCCACCTCGATCACCAGGTCGTAGAAGTTCTCAGGCCGCAGGCGTGGCAGCATGCTCATCTGCGCGCGCGACTCGATCTGGAACACGCCGACGGTATCGGCCTTCTGGATCATCGCGTAGACCGCAGGGTCCTCGACCGGAACGTCCTGCATTTTCATGCCGACAAAGTGCAAGGCTCTCCTGATGGCGGAAAGCATGCCTAGCGCGAGCACGTCCACTTTGAGCAGCCCCAGCGCATCGAGGTCATCCTTGTCCCACTGGATGACCGTGCGCTCGGGCATGGCGGCGTTCTCCATCGGCACCAGCTGGGCGAGCGGCCCGCGCGAGATGACGAAGCCGCCGACGTGCTGCGAAAGGTGACGGGGAAAACCCCGCAGCCTCTGCGCCAGCTCGAACCACTGATTTGCCGGCTCGATCCTGTGATCGCAGAAGGCAAAGCTCTTCGCCGCGCGGTCGATCTCCTCGGGCGGCAAGCCGAGCGCCTTGCCGACGTCGCGCAGCGCGCTCTTCGCCCGGTAGCAGATCACCGTGGCTGCGAGCGCGGCGCGCTCGCGCGTGTACTTGCGGTACACGTACTGGATCACCTCCTCGCGCCGCTGGTGCTCGAAGTCGACGTCGATGTCCGGCGGCTCGTTGCGCTCCTTCGACACGAAGCGCTCGAACAGCATGTTCATCCTCGCCGGATCGACTTCGGTGATGCCGAGCGCAAAGCACACCACCGAATTGGCGGCCGATCCCCTGCCCTGGCAGAGAATGCCGTTGTGCCTGGCGTAGCGCACCACATCGTGCACCGTCAGGAAGAACGGCTCGTAGCGCAACTCGGCGATCAGGGCGAGCTCGTGCCCGACCAGCTCGGCGACCTTCGCCGGCACGCCGCAAGGAAACCGCTCGCGCAGCCCTTGCGCGGTGAGCTTGCGCAGCCAGCTCGTTGGCGTTTCTGCCTCGGGCACCAGTTCTTCCGGGTATTCGTAGCGCAATGAATCGAGCGAAAAGTCGCAGCGCTCGGCCAGCGTCAGCGTCTCGGCCAGCAGCTCGGGCGGGTAGAGCTGCGCGAGGCGCATGCGCAGCCGCAGATGCCGCTCGGCGTTCGGGTAGAGCTGGTGCCCGCATTCGTTCACCGGCCGCCGCAGCCGGATCGCGGTGAGCACGTCCTGCAGCCGCCTGCGCGAGCGCAAGTGCATGTGCACGTCGCCCGCCGCGGCCAGCGGCAGGCCCGAGCGCCGCGAAAGTTCCTTCAGGCAATTTAGCCTGGCGCGGTCATTCGGGCCGCAATGCAGCTCGACGGCGATCCATGCATCGCCCGAGAAGCGTTCTGCGGCCCAGCGCGCTTCGTCTTCGCCTGGGGAACCCGCCAGCAAAATCAGTGCCCCGGTCCCGCCCAGCGACTCCACGTCCTGGCGGGAAAGCGAATACGAGCCCTTTTGGCTGCGGCGTCGGCCAGTCGTGATGAGCGAAGAAATCGCGCCGTAGGAGCGCCGGTCTGCCGCCAGCAGCACGAGCTTCATGCCGTCGTGAAGGCGAATTTCGGTCCCCAGGATGAGCTTCAATCCTTTTTGCTCTTTCGCCGCCTGGTGTGCCCGCACGGCGCCGGCGAGCGAGCATTCGTCGGTGATGGCGAGCCCCGAGTAGCCGAGCGCCGCGGCGCGCTCCACCAGCTCTTCGGCGTGCGAAGCGCCGCGCAGGAAGCTGAAATTCGACAGGCAGTGCAGCTCGGCGTAGTCAGGCAAACAGGCCATGCAGGAACCATGCGCCGGCTTCGCGGTAAACCCAGCCCAGGGAAGAATCGGCAAAGCGGACGATGAAGTAGTCGCGCCGCGCCTCGTCGCCGTCCCACCAGCCGCACTCGATGCGCTCGGGGCCGGCGAGCAGCTGCAAGTCGTCTTCGCGCATCGGGCGCGGCGCCTGGAGCAGCCACAGCGGGCGCGGGCCTGGATGCCTGAACTCCCGCGGATCCCATTCGCCGGGCTCGACGCGCCGCCAGCTGTATTCAGGGCGATGATCAGGATGAGTCGCCAGGCCGTAGACCGCGTCGGGGCCGAGGCGCGCCTGCAACCGCTCGGCGAGACGACCCCAGCTCTCGTCCTCGGCGAGCGCGTCGCCGAACATCCCTGCGGTGCGCGCGTGCAGCGGAGAAAAATCGCCGGCCTCGAGCCGAATCGCTTCCACCGGACAGGAAAGCGACAGCGTAGCAAGCTTCTCGCGCAGCAATTGCCCCAGGCGCTGGGCTTCGCGCGCGGGCGAAGCAAGCCGCACCTCGACGACAGTCGATGCCTTGGATTGAAGCAAAGTCAAGGTAAAAGCACGGACTCCGGCGTGGCGCGCCGCAAGCAGGCCTTCAAGCTGGACCAGCAGCCGGCGTGCGGCGAATAGCAGCCCTTCGGCGCGACTCACCTCTGCCGGCAGCTCGAGCTTCGCGGCGAAGCGCGGCGGCGGCGTGAAGTACTCGCGTGCTTCGGGCACAGTGCCGAGAGCGCGATCGAGATCATCGAGCAACGCCTGCCCGCAACGCCGCGCCAGCCCATCGCGCGGCAAGGCAATGAGCCCTCCAACCTTGGAAAGCCCGATGCTTTTAAGAAATTCAAAAACTTCGGGCTCAAGGCTGAGGGCCGCTAAAGGCACTTCCTCAAGCCTTGCCCCGTGACCACGCGCGCGCCAGAGCGCTGCGCGCGCCACCGGCGCGACGGCGAGCTGCGCGGTGAGCTCCATGGCGCCGAGCCCTTCTCGCAGCCGCTCGAAGAGGCGCTCCAGCCCGCCGAACAGCCGCAAGCTGCCTTCGACCTCGAGCAGCAAGCCGTGCGGCGGCTCGAGCGAAACCCTAGGCGTGAACTGGCAGGCCCAGGCTGCGACGTGCCCGAGCGTCCCGCAAGGCAGGCAGGGGAGATGCAGAGCGACCCAAAGCATGGAGAGGGTTTTTCAGGGGCACGCGCAGCGCCGCGGCGGCGGGCGACGCGCCGCGGCGCTTCAGAATGCGCAGGGCGAGCTCGCCCTGGGCCGGCTCGAGCGCGATGCGCAGGCAGGCGGGCGAAGACTCGCGCGCCGCTTCGCGGGGGCGAAACAGCGCGACCAAGGCGCAGCTTCCTTCGGCGGCGAGCGCGAGGCGCCGCAGCTCCGCGTAGCGGGCGTTGCGAAACCACGCGAGCAGCGCATGGCAGGCGCCTGAGCGCAGCGCCTGTTCGGCCGCCCACAAGCTGTCGCGGCGCCCGGGGGCCCGCACCACGGCCAGGCGGGCAAGGTCGACACCGCCGGCGGCGAGCGCGGGCGCATAAGGCAGGTGCGGCGGCGCGAGCCAGACCACGCGCCTGCCCGCGGTGGTGAGCGCAGCCAGCGCGGGCAGCAGCAGCCGCAGCTCGCCGATCCCCTGCTGCAGGCCGAGGATCTCGGTGAGCCCGCCGGTCGGCCAGCCGCCCCCCGGCAACTCGCCGTCCAGGACCGCAAACCCGCTGGGGACGGCGGCAGCACGAGAAAAAGATGCTCCGCCGCGCCAAACGCGATGTCGCTGGAGGATGTCTTCGAGGGCCGCCACGGATACTGTATTTTTATACAGTATTACTGCCGCTGGCAAGGGGGGCTATGATGATTTTCAAGAGGCGCCATGGCTAAATTCAGCGTGCGGGTGAACGGCGAGCGAAAGACCCTGTCGGCCGACGCCGACACCCCGCTGCTCTACGTTTTGCGCAACGACGTCGGACTCAACGGACCCAAGTTCGGTTGCGGGCTCGCGCAATGCGGCGCCTGCACCGTGCTCCTCGGCGGCAACCCGGTGCGCTCATGCGTCACCCCGATGTCGGCCGTCAAGGGGCCGGTCACCACCATCGAAGGCCTCGGCACGCTCGACAAGCTGCACCCGCTGCAGCGCGCGTTCATCGACGAGCAGGCCTGCCAGTGCGGCTACTGCGGCAACGGCATGGTGATGTCGGCCAAGGCGCTGCTCGAGCGCAATCCCGCCCCGACGGCACGCCAGATCAGGCAGGCGCTGAACGGCCACCTGTGCCGCTGCGCCTCGCACAATCGCATCGTGCGTGCCGTGCTGCGCGCGGCGAAGGAGATGCGCTCGTGAGCGCGCGCCTGTCGCGCCGCGAGTTCGTCAAGGCGGGCGGGGCGCTGGTCATCGGCTTTGCCCTCGCTCCCGGACTTGCGCCCGCGCAAGCCCCCCCGGCGCGCCTGCCCGGCAGCCTCAACAACAACCGCATGCTGGACGCATGGCTGCGCATCGATCCGAACGGCAGCGTGACGATCTTCAGCGGCAAGATCGAGCTGGGCCAGGGCATCGGCACGGCGCTGTCGCAAATCGCAGCCGACGAGCTCGAGCTCGATCTGAAACGCATCGCCATCGTCCACGGCGACACGGCGCTCACGCCCGACGAGGGGCAAACCTCGGGCAGCCTGTCGGTGGAGCAAAGCGGCACCGCGTTGCGCTTCGCCTGCGCCGAGGCGCGCGAGATCCTGCTGTCCGTGGCGGCGGCCAAGCTCGGCACCACGCCGGGCGCGCTCAAACTCACCGATGGCACGATCGCGGCACCGGGCGGCGCAAGCCTCACCTATTGGGCGCTCGCAGGCGATGTGCAATTGAAACGCGAGGCCACGGGTCAAGCGAAGCCCAAGCCGCCCGCGGAGCACCGCTGGGTCGGCAAGAGCATCGCCCGCCGGGACATCCCGAAAAAATTCACCGGCGGCGCTGCGTACGTGCACGACCTGCGGCTGCCCGGCATGGTGTTCGGCCGCGTCGTGCGGCCGCCGTCGCCCGAGGCCGAGCTCGTATCGGTCAAGGAAGCGGCGGTGCGCCGCATGCGCGGCGTGGTCGCGCTGGTGCGCGACGGCCGTTTCCTCGCCGTGGCCGCCGAGCGCGAGGAACAGGCGGTTCGCGCGCGCGAAGCATTGAAGAAGGCAGCGCGGTGGAAGGAAAGCGCCTCGCTGCCGCCCGCAGGAGACGCCCTCTACGAGCACATGATGGCTCTGCCGGTGACGGGGCAAACGGTGACCGAGAAGACCTCCGCCGCGGCGGCGCCGGCGGTGAAGAGCCTCGAGGCGCGCTATACCCGCCCGTACCAGGCCCACGGCTCGATCGGCCCGTCGTGCGCCGTGGCGCAATGGCAGGAAGGCAGGCTCGCCGTGTGGACGCACAGTCAGGGCGTGTTTCCTTTGCGCGCTGACCTCGCCAAGGTGTTCGGCGTCGAGCCTGCGGCGGTGCGCTGCACGCACCTCGAGGGCGCGGGCTGTTACGGCCACAACGGGGCTGACGACGTGGCGCTCGATGCGGCGCTCCTCGCGCGCGCGACGCTCGGCCGGCCGGTGAAGCTGCAGTGGATGCGCGACGACGAGTTCATGTGGGAGCCGTACGGCTCGCCGATGGTGATGAAGCTCGCCGGTGGTCTCGACTCGCAAGGCAATATCGTCGGCTGGTCGCATGAGCTGTGGAGCCACCCGCATAGCACGCGCCCCGGGGCATCGGCCGGCGTGAATCTGCTCGCCGCGCAGCACCTGGCGAATCCGCTGCTGCGGCAGCTGCCGCCAGACGTGCCGCAACCGGCAGGCGGGTCGGACCGAAACTCGATTCCTCTATACGAGTTCCCGAACGTCAGAGTGGTAAAGCACTACATCCGGGAGGCGCCGCTGCGCACTTCCGCGCTGCGCGCGCTAGGCGGCTACGCCAACGTGTTCGCGCTCGAGTCTTTCATGGATGAGCTTGCGGCCGCGGCGCACGCCGACCCGGTGGAGTTCCGCTTGCGCCATCTGAAGGATCCGCGCGCCCGCGCGGTGATCGAGGCGGCTGCGCAGCGCGCCGGCTGGACGCCAGGGACGCGCGGCGACGGCACGCGCGGCCGAGGATTCGCCTTCGCCAGATACAAGAACCTCGCCTGCTACTGCGCGATCGCGGCGGAGGTCACGGTGGAGCGCAAGAGCGGCAAGGTCCGCGTCAGGCGCGCAGTGGCAGCCGTCGACGCCGGACAAGTCGTCAATCCCGACGGCGTCGTCAACCAGATCGAAGGCGGCCTGATCCAGTCGGCAAGCTGGACGCTCAAGGAAGCGCTGCGCTTCGACCGCACGCGCGTCACTACGCGTTCCTGGGCCGACTATCCCATCCTGCGCTTCGAGGAAGTGCCGCAGGTCGAAGTGGTCATTCTTGATCAGCCGAACGAGCGCTTCCTCGGCGTGGGCGAGGCTGCGCAGGGTCCGGCGGCGGCCGCGATCGCCAACGCCATCGCGAACGCCGCGGGGGTGCGCCTGCGCGCCCTGCCCTTCACGCCCGCGCGGGTGAAAGCGGCCCTCGCCTAAAGGACCCGTTAGCTCAGTCGACCACCGCCACCACCTGGATCTCGATCAGCTGCTCGGGCTCGCCCAGCTCGAGCACGGCCATGTTGGTCGTCGCCGGCTTGTGGTGGTGAGGCGCGAAATACGAGTTCACCACAGCGCTCGCCTTGCCGATGTCGCCCATGCGCGGCCGCGCACGGAAGATGAACACGTGCACCACGTCCTTCGGCGAGGCACCGGCGGCTTTCAGGGTTTCCATGATGCCGTCCATGGCCTGACGGGTCTGCGCCTCCAGATCGTTGGGCAGGTGCTTCAGGATCTGCTCGCGCTTGTGCGGATGATCGTGGTAGACCGGCAGCGCGGTGCCGCCGGCCAGCCAGAGGAGTTTTCCGCTCTTGATCTTGATTGCCGGCGAGAACGGCATGAAGACGCTCTTGTCGTAGTTCGGGTGATGGACGATCTCGAGGTGATCGCCGCTTTGCCCCCGCGCAGGCGACGCGGCAAGGCTAGCCGCGGCGATACAGGTCATTGCAAAGGCGCCGGCTTTTCTCATTGGCTCTCTCCCGTCGGGAAAGAGCTGAGTTTGGCACAGCCGTTATCAGGCGGAACATGGAAATAGAAAGCCCGGTCCTCTGCTTCGAGGCCGGGCCCTTGCCAGCGCCGTTTTGCGCGCGCGCTAGCTCTTTGAAAAGATGGCGTCGAGACGCTCGAGGTCGTTGATCACCCGCCACTCGGAGGCGCCGGCGCCTTTGACCCGCTTCTGCCAGGCATCGAGGCGGCCGAGGTAGCGCCGCGGATCGATGTTGTCGGTCTTGAGCTTGACGACGTTCACCGCGATGATGCGGATGTTTTTCAGGCTGATCGGGAAATCGCGGACCGTGACCTTGTCGAGCTCCTCCTGCATGTCGGAGAAGATGATGATCGTCTTGGTCCCTGCCCCGGTCTCGTTGAGAAACTGCGCGCCCTGGATCAGCCCGCCGGTGATGTCGGTGTAGGTGGTTCCCCGCACCGTCTTGACGTACGCGTCGATCCGATCGCGGAAGGCGCGCTTCTGGGCATTGGCCTGGGACGGCCGCGAGTCGAACGTGGCCTTTGCGATGATGTCCTTTTCGCTGAAGCTGCGGCTCGTCACGCGCGCGACCATGAGCGAATCCCCGGCCTGCAGCGTTCCAAGCAGATAGTTGATGATGGTCTGAGCCTTGCCCGCTTCTTGCGCGTAGCTGCCCGAGGTGTCGACCAGCATGTAGACGGCGTTGGCGTGGCTGCGCGAATCTCCGCAGCCCGAAACAGCCATCGCGAGCAGCAACAGCGCAGCGAGGAATAGTCGCTTGATCATGGTCTCTCCTTGCTCATCGGGACTGTTCCCTCAGGTCTCCGCGTCCGCCGCGCGCCTTGGCTTTCCCGACGCGCGGGCGCGCGGGGCCTTCACCAGGTGCTCGATCAGCAGCGGCAGCACAATGACGACGTCATACAGGTTGATGAGCACTCGGCTCAGCCGCCGCGCCAGGTTGCCGAGGATGCGCAGCACGAACGCGAGCGAGCGCACGAACGCCGCCAGCAGCACCCCGCCGACCGTACGGGCCGAATAGATGAGCGATTCGAGCGGGATCGCGACAAACGCGAGCGCGAACGGCAGGATGAAGCCGAGCAGCATCTGGCCGGCAGTCGGGATGCGGGCGACCCAACCCTCGGTGGCGGCCATCGCTTGCACAGTCGCCAGGGAGTGCAGCAGCGCCTGCTTGTCGGCGATCAGCATGTCACGCATCAGCGCGAGCGCCGCCTCGACCCCTGCCAGGGTGACGAGAAGCGTTAACGCGATCCACATCATGCGGCGACGCATGTGTTCGTTCAGGTTGGCGATGCGCGGGAACAGGTGCGTGATGCGCAGCGACTCCATCAGAAACAATCCCATGGAAGCTTCGACGAAAATGATTACCAGAGCCGCGACTTCGGAGGTGCGCAGCGCGCCGGTGATGTAATCGCCCGCCCCGACCATCTCCGACATCGGCAGCGCGATCAGCTTGAAGTTGCTGAAGGCGCCGCCCGAGGCCACGGCCATGACCAGGAAGGCGATCGCG
>Ga0209154_1000234_pt1 | contig 39682 bp, 36 predicted proteins | sample GraSoiAngelo_121_FD_185878 | JGI IMG/M metagenome (GOLD analysis project Ga0209154, IMG submission 185878) | Grasslands soil microbial communities from the Angelo Coastal Reserve, California, USA - 14_0919_12_20cm (SPAdes) (version 2) | ecosystem: Environmental > Terrestrial > Soil > Grasslands ... | reverse complement strand
GGATGGGCATCCTGTCCTGGAGCCGGAGTCTCCCGCGCGATCTGCGCCTCCTTTTCTTCTCTCTCTTCCTGTGGACGTTCGGTCTGGGAATTTACAACTATGTCTGGTCCCTATATCTTACTCAGCTCAACGCCAACCCGGAACAGGTCGGCCTCGTCTCCTCCATCGGCTTCTTCGCAGCCGCCATCTCGATGATCCCCGGAGGAATCCTAGCAAACAAGTACGACAACAGAACCCTGCTCATCATTGGATGGGCGATGAGCATCCCTGTCCCTATCCTCTTCTACTTTTCACGAACCTGGTCCGACGTTATTCCAGGGCTGATCATCCTTCAACTCTCAGCCTTCAACGTACCCGCGATGAACGCGTTCATCAGCGCACTGGGCGATCAGAAGCGTATGTCATCAGCGTTTGGAGCCGTCTACTCCGCATTCCCACTCGGTCTAGTCCTCTCCCCCGCCGTCGGAAGCCTACTCCTGACCTGGTTGAGTATCCGAGATCTATTCTGGTTCACATTAGCACTCTGGACCGTTTCTACTATCATCCTCTTCCCGCTAAACCGTCAGCCGCCAAGGGAAGTGGATTCGAAGGCTCCATTGTTGGAGCTACCAAGGTCCTCACGAGAGCTGACGATTCTTGCATTCCTTTTCGGTGGAGCAGTAGCCTTCAGCATTACCTCACCATCATTCCTTCCATTATTCCTTCAAGATCAGCTTCATCTCACCGATGCTCAGATCCAGCTTCTGGGAACTGCCCAGTCTCTGGGTAGCGCAATCTTTGCGATCCTTCTCGGTCGATGGGCTGCCACTCGGAATCCAGGGTCAACAATAGCGAAGGAACTCATGCTGGTTGCGGGAGGGGCTCTTGGAATAGCCCTAGCAGGATCTCCCCTGCTAGTTGTGCCCATGGTGTTCCTGCTCGGCGGAGCTCGTGCTCCAAGTTATGTCGCATATTCCCTGCTCTCGAACATGAGAGAGGGAAAATCTAGGGCTGGCCAGTTCGGATTCTACTTGACCTTCGAACAGCTCGGCTTCGTAGTAGGCTCGTTCATCGGCGGACTCCTCTACGCCAGCAACCACACAAGTGTCCTCATCACCACATCTGTCCTCTTCGTCCTCCTAGCCGCGCTGGCAGGATTCCGTATTAGGAGAGGGGCGGCAACTAGTGAGGTACACAGTGAATGAGATGGGATACAGACCCGCTAGGTACCCTATGGATTCTGTAAAATTGTTAAGGTGTGGGTGGTGCTGGGCTGGGATCCAAACCTGGAGATGGTGTCGGTCCAGACATCATTGGCATTGACGATTTCGCTGCGTCTCTCTTGGCCATGTAGAGAACTACCGCTGCGATGACAGCGATCGCTACAATCGCTTCGATGGCAATGCCTACCGGAGATACTAGGAAGGCCAGGAAGCTGTTCTGCAATGGCTGGACTTGGAATTCTACCGCTGAGAGCGTCGAGGGGTCTTGGAGGTTCGTCCACGTTGCAGAGTTCGATGTCGTACTGCTAGGCTGGGGAGTGTTCGCTGGGATGACGATCTTTACTTGATTGCTCGCGTCCGAGCCACCGATCAGTGTGAAGTTCACTCCAGGCGGTGGAGTCTTGCCAATTGTCTGGAAGAGTCCGGGTATCGTAAAGTTGGTGTTGCTTCCGAACGTTTGAGGTTTCAGCACGAGTCCTTTGAGACTGGTCGAAGAGGTTCCCGCACTCAGATCGAGATCGCTCGTCGTAGACATCTGGCTAATCGTGATCGAGGTCGAATCGAGGAACACCAGCGACGGGGGGGCTGTTCCAGCTGGAAATACGGCGAGTAGCGGCTGGAGGTATTGTGTCTTCAGCTTGTTCACTTGAGCGTCTAGGTCGCTGACGTAGGATATGGTGGATTGTAGAGTCACAGCATGCGTCGAACCATTGTATGTCAGGTTTACAGTCTCACCTGTCTGAAGGTTTAGGGCGGCCCGGATTATCGGGTCTAAGCCAGTCCCTCCGTAAGGACTTAGAATATTTTCGAGGACTGTAACAAAATCGGTCCCAGTTTGAGAGGGTAAAGCTACGAATCCAATGGAGACACTTGCTGAGGTAGCGGTGGGATAGGTTACGGTACCGTTGAAGGCTGTAACCGTTACAAAGTGAAGGGTCGCATTCTGGATTTGCTGAGCGATCATTCGAGTCCATGAAATGTTCCCAAACGTGTGACCCCACGCGGTCTCGAACGCTGTCCGGTTCGCAAGAGGTGTACCTGCAAAAAATAATTGGGAGAAGTTGAGCTGAGCCGTGGCGTTAACCTTCACATGTGTAGCGCTCGTTGAGAAGGTGGCTGTAATGTTGCTCGTCGGAACGTTTGTCATGATAGTTAGGGAACCAGAACTCGTCAGTCCAGTCTCGGTAGCTGTAAGGCTGATCGAGTTGAAGACGTTCACAGAAGCAGGAGGTAGTTGGTACTGGATGGTTGAGGTTTGAACTACCGCGCTTGACTGTTGTGAGAAGCTGGACGAGGAATGAATCGCATAGCCAGGAGTGAACAGACTGCTGACATTCTGAACAAGACTCCCGAAAGATGATGTTGTGGTCCAAGAGACTCCGACGCTCTTATCGGGATTGACCGTCAAGGCCAGAGCATCGTGTTGCACTGGCAAGCTGAGGGAGCCAGCGCCATATCCGAATGAACCGAATGAGGAGAACAGGGCCAAGAGCATTACGCCTGAAGCGAGAAATCGCGCCGGGTCACGTCTCGAAATATTCAACGTCTAACGTAGCGAGGGGCGCGAACTTTCAACTGTTAAGGGTTATGCAACCATTCGCTCTTTTTCTGATGAAGAACTGTGAGGAGGAGTGCCAGATCGGTTGGAGCCTAATCGCCAGTTCAGGGCTTCGCCTTGAGCGATTCGATTATCGCTTCGGCCTCGGCAGGACCGTCATGTCTTACACCGTTCACGTAGAATGTTGGAGTCCCGTTGACCCCACTCCTTACTCCTCCCATGAAATCATCCTTGATTCTCTTCTCATAGACATGCTGTGATATTTCGCGCTCGAATCGTTGAGTATCAAGACCCAGTTTCTTCGCATATCCGAGGGCTACACTATTGTCTCCGAGGGTTCGTTGGTGCTCGTAGAGAAAATCATGCATTTCCCAGAATCTTCCCTGAGCACTAGCAGCTTCAGCCGTCTCAGCCGCGACCCTGGCAAACTCGTGAACATTGGTTAAGGGAAAGTTACGGAATACGAATCGTAGTTTTGATGCGAGGTCTTTCTGGACCTTCTTCACTTCAGGATACGCAGCGCCGCAAAATGGACACTGATAATCCCCATACTCCACTAGAGTGAGCACGGCTTTCGGGTCTCCCTGAATATGGTCCCGACTAGGGTCCACTGGAACCACTAGCTTGGGAGCCTCGTAAGTCGCGGCTTCTTTACCCGTTGGCTCTAGCAGGGTCTTGCTCGTTTTTCGGCTGTGCCTAGTTGTTGTCGTGGTGGCCATTGTTTTTGGTAACCTCTTTTTCGCTACTTTGGCTTGTTCAGTTGATCGAGAGCGGAAAGGATGCCTTCTGCTCCTGGGTTGACGCCGTCAGGTGATAGATGGCTCCATCGGACTATGCCTTGCTCGTCTATAACGAACAGCGCACGTGCAGATTCCCCGATTTTCTCCTTGAACGCGCCATACTTTCTGGATATGTCTCCTTTTGGTTCAAAGTCCGCAAGTACGGGGAAGTTGAGTTTGCGGTCTTTGGCGAACGCGAGATGTGACCAGATGTTGTCAACAGAAATGGCGAGGAGTTCTGCGTTGAATTTCTTGAATTCCGGCATGACCATCGCGTACAGGGACAGCTGGTCTGTGCATACGGGACTCCAGTCTGCAGGATAGAATGCAAGAATCACCGGTTGGCCGCGGAAATCTTTGAGCGATACTTTCTGGTCTGGAGTGCTATTGAGAGAGAAGTTCGGGGCCTTCCTGCCTGGCGCAAGGATGCTGGAGCTCCCCTTTTCCTTTTTCGTGTTAGGTTGTTGTCTCTTGGCTCGGCTGATTCTATGTTTACGATTCTGTTGTAAAGAAACCGTTTTCAAAAGAGGCTCGCCCTTCTCGGCAGAAAGTCTAACATTGCTGTTGCCAATCTCCGCTTGAAGTATTTAGACATGGCTACTTTTTCGAGCCTACTCAGGTCACCAGTTCGATCGGCACATCCGGGACCGTTGGGAGATAGTCAATGTCGACGAGTTCATAGGCTGTATCCAGCTCAGTGAGTTCCGCGTTGGTAAGCAGGTGCTTGGTCGAGCCAACGTTCTCCTCGGCTTGAGCTTCGTTCTTCGCGCCGGGGATTGGGACAACCATTTGGTTGGCTAGGAGCCAGCTGAGTGCTCCTTGGGAGACTGAGCATCCACGCCGTCTGGCGATGCTTCCGAGGACAGCGTTGACCTTCTCTATCTGTTCGATGTTCTTCGGTGCGAAGAGTTTGTTCTCGTCTCTGATGTCGCCCTTTGGGACATGTTCCCGGTCATACTTCCCTGTTAGGGCTCCCTGTGCCAGCGGGCTATAGGCGAGAATTGTTATGTTGTTCTTCCGGCAGTAGGGGAGGACCTCTTCCTCGATTTCTCGTTGTAGGAAGTTGTATCTGACCTGGTTGGAGACTATGTCCGTCCGGGACAGGTGAGACCTAGCCTCTTCAAGGTCTCGGACTGCAAAGTTGCTGACACCAATCGCTCGGATCTTTCCTTCAGTGCAAAGCTTCTCGAGCGCCTTCATCGTCTCCTTGAGAGGAACCTGCTCCCAAGGATCAGGCCAGTGTATTTGGTAGAGGTCGATCACTTTGACGCCGAGCCGCTTCATACTCGCCGAGGCCGCTCTCTGAAGCTCATCATATCTCAGATTGGCCCCATGGACCTTCGTTGCTACAACAAACTCTTCCCTGCCGATATCTCTCAAGGCTCGTCCCACAACCTGTTCACTATGCCCATTACCGTAGGCCTCGGCCGTGTCAACAAGATTCACGCCAAGTTCATGGCTTCGCGTTATTGCGCGAACGATCTGCTCGTCATCACCTTTCCACAGGTCGCTAGCCTGCCAGACCCCCATTCCGATTCTGGATACTTTCGGACCATTCTTTCCAAGGGTTCTAAAGTCCATTTCAAAATCCTCAGATGAAATAGGCTGACCCGTGTAACGCACGTTATTGATACGCTTTTTCAGTGGCTACGGGTTTGGCCGACGGGCGGTTTTCTAATCTATAATTTGACGAATGTCGCGACCAGTGCGATCAGGGCGCCGATGAAGACGAGTATCCCGCCAAGGCTGCCAATCAAGAGGAACCCTAGGACCAGCAGAATGATGCCCCATGCGGGACTGGAGACTCTTCCCGCTCCTACCAGGGCTAGGACCCCAACGAGGACGCTTACGATCGAGCTCGTGAAGAAATCTAGAGACGGGATTCTAGGCGCCAAGTTAAAAAGACCTCTAATGTCCCCGCCTAACTGGAGAACAGCCTCAAGAATCAGTATTATTCCGCCAATAACGAGAAGCAGCCGCGCAATCGACCGCAGCGTCGCTTTGGTTGTCATTTCAGCCCTCTCCTGTCCCAGCTTCTGGACTACTTAACTTCGGAATCTAAACGCTGTGCACTCAGGTCTCCTTGGGACAGAATGTTGTTCTTTGTTCGTGGGGGAACTCGCAACGTTATGATCTTGTTTGACTCGATTATGTATTGCATCATTCTTCGATAATTTCAAGACACGATAATATCCGGAAACGCAAATATTGCGGTTCTTCAGAGATTTGCGAGACGCGAGCTACTAAGCTCGGCTAATTGCCAAGTTGGGCTTTGAGCTTTGACTCGATCTGATACTTCGGCACCGCCCCAATAATTCCATCGACGGGCTGTCCGTCACGGAAGATGAGGAGTGTCGGGATGCTCCGAACCTGGAATTCACCAGAAGTCAAGGGGTTCTCGTCAACGTTCAACTTGCCGAATGCGACGCGGCCTGAATATTCCTTGGCGAGCTGTTCAACAATGGGGGCGACCGTTCTACAGGGACCGCACCATGCGGCCCAAAAGTCCACGACCATCAGTGGATATTTTGAGATCTCTGATGAGAAGGTCGCGTCCGAGAGGATTATCGGTTTGCCGTCGTATTTTTCTGCTGACTGAAGCTGGGCCCGCGTCCTGCGCATTATCTCGACCAATTTTTTCTCCTTTATGCTCTGGAGCTCAGGATCTTCATCGGACACGAAACTACACCCGGTTCGTCAACGCTACCCTAAGATTGGTATATCACTCCCTTAAGGGCCTCGCCCGAAAGAGCAGTTAAAGACTTCTTGCCGGTCGTCTTCGTGGTCCAGTGAACCATCTTTGACTGGAGGATGTCAAGGGGCAAAGCTCCATCGTTCAAGAGTTCATCATGGAATTTCTGAATATCAAAGCTCTGCTTCATTCTCTTCTCGGCTCTGGCTCTGAGTTCTCGTATCTTCAGCTCACCCATTTTGTAGGCGAGTGCCTGTCCTGGCCAAGCTATGTACCGGTCTACTTCTGAGACAATGTCCTGTTCGGAGCTGGCGGTGTTATTCTTGAGGAATGTGATGGCCTGGTCTCGGGTCCATTTCAGACTATGGATCCCCGTATCGACTACGAGTCGTGATGCTCGCCAGGCTTCCGCTGTAAGCCGGCCATAGTCGGAGAGAAGATCTCTGTAGAAGCCCATCTGCTTGCTAAGCCATTCTGCGTAGAGAGCCCAGCCTTCCACGAAAGCGGTGTATCCGCCGTGGCGTCGGAACCTGGGAAGACTCGTAAGTTCTTGTTGTATTGCGATTTGGAGGTGGTGGCCAGGAACTGCTTCGTGGTAGGCGAGGGCCTCCATCATGTACTTCGGCCGGGTCTCAGGCTTGTACGTGTTGACGTAGAAGTATCCGGGTCGGGACCGGTCTTCGGGCGGTGCATAGTAGTAGGCAGCAGGGGCGGCGTCTGCCCGCCAATCCTCGATTTCCCGAAAATCGTACTTGGCTTCAGGGAGCCTGCCGAAGAACTCGGCGAGTCTGGCGTCCATTTGTCGGAGGATTTGCTTGAATCCGTCTAGGAGGTCTTGGCCGGTCGTGTAGAAATTCGACTTGTCCTTCCGAAGTGTCTCATTGTATTGTTGGAGATTGCCCTTGAACTGAACCTTTCTCAGGATCACGCCAATTTCTTCACTGATTCGAGCAAGCTCTCGTTTGCCTAGTCGATGAATCTGGCTGGGTGTGAGACGGGTCGTCGTGTGAAGGCGGATACTGTAAGCGTACATCGCTCGGCCGTTGGGAAGGGACCAGACTCCCGGATGAGTCCGGGATTTTGGTAGGTATTCTTCTCTGACAAAGTTGAGGATCTTCGTGTAGGCGGGGACGACGTAGTTTAGGATCGAGTCGTCTACGTCCGATGCTATTCTGAGAGCCGCTTCGCTAGAAATTTCAGAGGGGAGCTTGTCTATCGGCTTGTGGAGTTCGCTCTTATCGGGTACAGAAACGATCTGGGCTTCTAGTTGGGGGATGATCTTTTCGACAACGTTTCGAGGCTGAACCGTCTTCTTCTCTATTCCAGTCTTGAGATTTGTGATCATCTGGTCGAAGACTCTCCGAAACTGTGTCAGTCGACTGATGTAGTTCGCATAGTCTTGCAGAGTCTTGAACGGGTGGTAGGTGATGAGTTGAGGGAGGTCGATGTGAGGGCCGGTCTGCTGGGTTATCGGCAGAAGATACGGCTGATATTTTGCGCCTTCAATCTGTAATGCCAGTTCACGTTTGAAGAGATCGTAGTTGAGCCGGTCCTCTTCGTTAGTCGGTTTCTTGAACCCCTTGAGGTCTGATAGGAATTTTCTGAACCGGTCGATGCGCTGTTGATAGGCTTCCGAAGAAACATCCTCTAGCCAGTTATCGTACCTGTGGTCTCCAAGATACGTGGCGAAGGTGGGATTCTCTTTGAGGATGAACTCCCAGTAATCCTCGTACAAGCGGTTGAGTGATGCAACATCGTTTTCGGGACCAGCCATTAGCTCACCTTGGCGAACTTTGTTGGATCTTCTCGGAGGAAGAGTAGAGGAACGAGTAGGAGAAAGCACATGGCCGCGCCTGCTATCCAGGCGGCGGAGTAGTTGAATGATCTTGCGAAGTATGAGAAGACTAACGGAGGCCAGAAGGATCCGGTCAAGGAAATGCTGTTCACCCAACCAATCGTGAGGCCTTCATACTCTTTCTCGACCCTGCTAAGATCCTTGGCCGCGGCAAAGTTGATCGTGGACGCAGGTCCGACCGCTATCCCGCCCAGCACTGCTCCAGCAGCTGCTGCAGAGAGCATTGGCGCCGCGGCCACTAAGAGCGCCGAAGTCATTCCCAAACCAGAAAGGATCAGCAATCGCCTCGGCTTCCTCGTGCGGTCATACAGTCTTCCTCCCCATAGAGATGTGTAGATCGGCAGAACAACAATCATTGCTGCGACTATGCCTGCGATTGCCGCGGTTTCTCCCAGGCTTGCTTGGAGGTAATATGCCATGAAACTCGAAATCAGAACGCTGCCCAAGTTCGAGCCAAGAGATCCGAGCCCCAACACAATCAAGTTCCTATCGCTCAGAATCTTGCCAAGGTTTCCAGTGGAAAACCTGAACTGAACATTCTCTCCGTCTTTCGGGACGAGAGCAACTACCAAGAGTCCTGTGAGCACTCCGAGGCTTCCGCTGAGCACGAGGGTAGACCGCCAGCCTGTGACGGTTGCGAGGAGAATCCATCCAAAGAGGCCGAACAAGCCCCCGATATCGAATGCGGAATTAATCAGCCCGACGCCAGTGCCCGATTTTCCTCCGAGAAATCTAGTCATGAGCACAACCGAGGGTGCGAATACTAGTGCCATTCCAGCTCCCACGATGAAACGTAGGATTGCAACTTGAAGAATGGATGCCGAGATGGAAGTGCCTAGCACGGCTAGAGACGAGACGAGTACGCCTAGTGATACTGTTCTCTTGGGACCCCATTTCGCCGCGAGTACTCCGCCCGGTACCTGCATGATTCCGACGCCTAGGTAGAAGCTTGAGGTGAGCGTTCCGAGGCCTGAGACGCCGCTGTTGAGGTCGGCACTCATCAGGTAGAAGATCGCTCCGATGTTCAACCAATTGATGGCATAGACAATTCGGGCTGCAACAAGGGCGATGACCGGCCGCTGTGTCGAAAGCTGCGCCCACAAATCTTTAGGAGCTAAATCGAAAAATGTTGATCGCGAATTTTGTGATGGTCTCGTGTCTTAGGGGATTATTGTCATGCGGGTCTTCTCTTCCACCTTTGTCCCGACGTAGCGGTCGCTCCACTTTTGACTCATCTCACCATGCGTCCCTAATCCAACCGCCACGTCTATGAGAAGTAGGACCCAGTAGATCTTGCTGATGTTCCGAATGAGACTGGTTCGCATATCCATTGGTTTTCCATCGACTCTCTGTACCTGCAGACCCATGATCTCTTTGCCCAAGGTCTTACCGTAGAGTCCCTCAGCGAGGAAGAAGTAGAGGAAGACGACTAGAGGTATCAATCCGCCAAACGATAGGCCCCACCACGCATTCCACCATGCTGGAAATGCCCCTAGACTCGTCGATGGGAGGCTCAATCCGATAATGAAACGAATCGACACTGCGATTGCAATGATTGCTAGTACGACCGTGACAATAACTGCGTCGATGATGAAAGCGATTAGTCGCCGGGCCCAGTGGTTCTGGACATTCTTGTCATCCTTCAGTAATTCGAAGCCTGTTGGAGACTGGACACCCATAGTGCCCCGAACAGAAGCGCCGCACTTCGAACAGAATCCTGCGTCTTCTCGAAGTTCGGTCCCACACTTCCAGCAGTATACCAAGGGGTACTCGGACGTTCGAATCTCCCGCCGTGGGCTTAAACTTGACGCCGCAGGGGAGGTTCACGTCCTCATAGAGGCGTCAATAGGCGCTCCAGTGGTCACCAGATAATGACGAATTGGAGCCTGTACTCGGCTTGTTTATGGCTTGGTTACTATCATTCTAAACCGTCAGCGGAGGGCTGAGCGTGAATAGCTCAGGGGAACAGCCAGGCTTGCGATTAGTAGTCGTATCTAACAGGCTACCGTTCACAGCGAGCAGCAAGGACGGCAAGCTGGCTTTTCGCGCAAGCCCAGGCGGGCTTGTCTCTGGACTAACTGCGTATCTGGAATCATCCAGACAAGGTTCCCCCAATCGAGATTACTTGTGGGTCGGCTGGCCGGGCATCGAGATCGACGAAGGGTCTCAGGACAGACTGAGGTCGAAAGCCGCCAAGCAACAAGCCTCACCAGTCTTCTTAGACGCCAAAACAATGGACGGGTTCTACCACGGATTCTGCAACAGCACAATCTGGCCCTTGTTCCACTATTTTCCCACCTACGCCAAGTTCGATGAGAACGACTGGGCACAATACGTCAAGGTAAACGAGGTCTTCAGAGACTCCCTACTGAAAGTCGTCCAGCCAAACGACACTATCTGGGTCCACGACTATCATCTCATGCTTCTCCCGCAACTCTTGAGAGAGAAGATGCCTGATCTGCCGATCGGATTCTTCCTCCACACACCTTTCCCATCGTACGACGTCTTCCGCACGCTCCCGACGAAATGGCGCAGAGCCATCCTGGAAGGCATTCTTGGAGCTGACCTGGTCGGATTCCATACAATCGACTATACACAACATTTCCTCAGATGCATACTTCGCATCTTGGGAATCGAACACAATTTTGGCCAGGTGCTCATCGACGGGGAGAGAGCGGTGAAGGTCGACACCTTCCCGATGGGCATCCACTACGGGCAGATTCATGATGACGTGAAGACTGACACCGTGCAGCAGGAAGCGAAGGCTCTTCGCGACAGACTAGGCAACGTCAAGATAGTTCTTTCCCTTGACAGGCTTGACTATACGAAAGGGATCAAGCATCGCCTAGAAGCTTACGCGACTTTTCTCGAGCGGTGTCCGCAATGGCTCCGAAAAGTAGTCCTCATGCTTTCAGTCGTCCCTTCAAGGCTAGGGTCAGAACATTACGAGCAGATGAAGGAGGAGATCGACAAACTAGTAGGGAGCATCAACGGAAGATTCGGGGCCATCGATTGGAACCCGATAGTCTATCGATACAGGTTTCTGCCGTATCATCAATTGTTGAGCCTCTTCGCTATGAGCGACGTGGCTCTGGTAACTCCTCTGAGAGATGGTATGAACCTGATTGCGAAAGAGTATGTCGCCTCTAGAGCTGACCAGAAAGGGGTCCTGATTCTTAGCGAGATGGCTGGAGCCTCTCGAGAGCTAGGGGAGGCGCTCATCATCAATCCCAACGACGAGTCAGAAATCGTAGACGCGCTCAAGACTGCTCTAGAAATGCCCGAAGAGGAACAAGTACGGCGTAACGAGGTAATGCAGAACAGGCTAGGACGTTACGACGTTATCAGATGGGGCCAGGACTTTACTGGAAAACTCAACTCGGTCAAAGACCAGCAGAAGAGGTTCAATGCACGTCTAATGGACAAGTCAACAAGAGAGAAGCTGATCAAAGACTACACGAGTTCTGCAAACAGAATCCTATTCCTAGATTATGACGGCACACTATCCCCCTTCAAGGAGCGACCTGAGACTGCAGTCCCAGGTGCGATCCTCCTGTCCACACTCGACGCACTTGCAGAAGACCCACGAAACAACATAGTAATCGTGAGTGGTCGTCATAGAGATCTCTTACACAAATGGTTCGGACCCTTAAGCATAGGAATCGTTGCGGAGCATGGGGCATGGATCAGAGAGAAGGACAAGGACTGGCTGCCAGCGATTAAAGTTGAGAGCAACTGGAAAGAGAAGGTTCGGCCCATTCTCCGAAGCTACGAAGACCGGCTTCCCGGCTCCTTCGCTGAAGAGAAAGAGTTCTCCTTGGTCTGGCATTATCGAGCAGCCGACCCGGAATTGGCCTCGGTACGTTCGAAAGAGCTTGCTGATGAACTGGGATATTTCACCGAGAATACCGAGCTTCAAGTGCTTCAAGATAGCAAGTCGATCGAAGTGAGAAACGTGGGGATCGACAAGGGAATGGCTGCGAAGCTATTGCTTTCCGAGAAAACATTCGACTTCGTTCTGGCCGTAGGCGACGATCTAGCGGACGAAGAACTCTTCAAGGTTCTTCCCGAAAAATCCTATTCGATCAAAGTAGGACTCGCAAAATCCTACGCTAAGTTCAACCTGAAAAACCATCGTGACGTCATTCAACTACTGACGGATCTTGCAAAGACGGTCAACGTGCCCTAATTGCTCGTTTTCCTTGCGGCTCCTGCTCGTTTCCAGACCCTGAAAATAGAGCCTTCTAGATTCAAAGCAGCCCCAAAACCTAAAACAAAGCCTGAATCAGAACAATCAACAATGCAACCCCCCTCCCGGGGGGGGACCACTTGCGATCAGATCGGACAAGTTCTCACTTCGATTGTCTGCCTGGCTAACGGAAGCTCCCGTGATCGGCGTATCTTCGGCAATGATCGGCAAGTTCCTCCGTAAACCAAACGTCCTGCAGATTTAGCAGAACTCTCTGAGATGTATGAGGCCGCCCTGCTTAGTCATCGACCGCTGATCTTGTTCGATATTGCTTTGGCATACCGGATCAGTCCAGTCTTTCGCCGTGCCTCTTCGAGATGCACGCTCGCGGTTATCAGTCCCATGTGGGTGTAGGCCTGAGGAAAATTCCCCAGCGCTTCGCCGGTTTTTGGGTCGATCTCTTCAGAATACAGTCCAAGATGATTACTTCGCTTCGTCAACTGGTTCAAGAGTCCCTCCGCCTCCCGAAGCTTTCCCAGTCTAGTCAGACAGTCGACCATCCAGAAGCTGCAGACTGTGAAAGTGCCCTCTTTTCCTATCTGGCCGTCGTCTACTTTGTATCTGTAAATCAGGTCGTCTTCAGACAATTCTTCCCGAATCCGCTGGATGGTTGCACTCATCTTCGGATCCTTTGCCGGAAGAAACCCTACAAGGGGCATGAGAAGATTCGCAGCGTCCAAGTCCTCGCCTCCAAAAACCATTGCGAAAGCCTTCTTCTTCTCAGACCATCCCTCGGAGAGGATGTGGCTCCTGATCGTCTTCCTGACTGGCTCCCATCTCCGCCAGTCCTCGTCATACCCGAGCTCACGAGCCATCTTGATTGCCCTATCGAGAGCTACATAGCACCACATCGTCGACTCCACAAACGTCTTCGGCTGCCGGATCTCCCATATTCCACTATCAGGACTCTGCCATTCCTTCATCGCCCGGTCCGCTGAATACCTCACGAGGTTTTCGTAGACCTGACCAGTCGTCCATCCCAATGTGTGGAGAAAGTAGACGTAGTCTGCCAGGATTCCATACACGTCTAGCTGCAACTGCTTTGAAGCTGCGTTCCCAACTCGAACAGGACTTGAGCGTCGATATCCCTCAAGGTGGTCGAGAGTGGTCTCAGGTATTTCCCTCTCGCCACCTATGCCCATCATGATCTGCAATTTCTCCTTCGAATGTCTACGGAGATTGATGAGCCATCTTGCATAGTCCAAAGCCTCTCTGCTTGCTCCAGCCTCACTAAGAGCAAGAACCGAAAGCGCGTTGTCCCTAATCCAGGAATATCGATAGTCCCAGTTTCTTAGAGTGCCGATGCTCTCGGGGAGAGAGGTAGTGACTGCTGCCACCATTGCTCCCGTTGGAGCATACTGCAATAGCTTCAGGACAAGACAGGATCTGACAACATTGGCCCGGAAGGGTCCTTGGTATTTTACATGCCCGACCCAGCGTTTCCAATAGGAGAGGGTTTTCGAGAGCTTCTTGCTAGTCTCGTATCGTGTTGCGGGGACTGTCGGGTTTTTCCCCCACTTCAGAACGAAGACAGCCCTCTGACCATTCGATAAACTGAAATCATTAGTCAGAATATTCTTGTCCGTAACGCGGAGCTTCACCGATGACACGAGATTGACCTGATATCCCCGATTTGTCGCGGCGCACCCCTCTGCGGTCTCTAGTAGTGTCGTATTTCCTCGAGCGTAATCTAGTCGGGGCTGGAAAATGATTCGAAGTCCAGCTTCACCCTCGACGCAGTCGACAATTCGATGAAGTTCTTGGAATCCCTTCGCCTCACCTTTCTCCATGAAACAAGGCAAGAAGTCTGTGAGCTCGATCTTTCCCTGGTTAGTTTCGAAAATGGTGGAGAGCACGTTCGTGTCGCCCTCGTAGCTCTGTTTTGTCTTGAATTTGTCAGTAGGAGACAGCTGGAATTTTCCACCCTTCCGCACGTCGAGCAAGGCCGCGAACACGCTGGGGGAGTCGAACCGTGGGGCACAGTACCAGTCGATCGAGCCGTCCAGTCCCACCAGGGCGGCAGTGTGCATGTCTCCAATGACTCCGTAATCGCTGATCGGCTTGTAATCTACTGCCGAACTTGAGCTGTCTGACATGAATCAATGATTCCTGAGCGGACCAGAGCGTCCAAGAACCGAGTCTCAAAAGTGCTTCGAGACTCAGGCCGCGATCAACGAGGCTTCGTGTCATGTAAGGCTCTGTATTGGCGTTTGGGCTAATGGCTGGCCCCTTGCCATCCTCTCGCCCGACCGTGCCGCTAGTCTTTGGAAACGTGAGTCGAGGAGCTTTCGGCTAATTCATTCAGTTCTCGGCCCATTATTTGCATGATTCGCCAGCCTTCTCGAAACTTTGAGCCTAGATGTTGATACACGTCAATCGCGGGCCTATTCCAGTCAAGGACTTCCCATCGCACGCCAAAGCACTGCTCGTCAATCGCAGTCTTCGCAAGACGCGCCATTAGTGCTCTACCGATTCCCTTGCTTCGAAACTGGGGTCGCACGAATAGATCTTCGATGAAGATTCCGGGTCGTCCTTGCCACGTGGAGTAGTTGTAGAAGAAGAAGGCCATGCCCGCAGGCTCTCCGTTCCATTCTGCGATTATCACTCGAAACTTTGGGCTAGGTCCGAACCCGTCGCGGTGCAGATCATTCTCCGTGCAGGAGACGGCGTTCTGTGCCCGTTCGTATTTGGCCAACTCTCGAATGAACGATAATATTAGCGGAATATCGTCAGGGGCTGCTTTGCGAAGATTCAACATAGCAGATGCTAGTCTGAACATCGGGGTTATGTAAGATTGCTCGATTAGCGAGACGATTTACGAATCATAGGTTCAGTCAGGGTCCCAACTATCGGACCGGTTTTTCATCGTCAAACCCGTGAGTACAGAAAAACCAGCCAGAACCTTGAAGTCTGTTTTCGAAGACGGCTGAATCCTGAGTCTCGTAAGGTCTTATCAACACTGCCTAGCGGGTGCAAGTAGAAGAGCACACCTCCTCTCCTTCCTTGGAAGTAATTCACGACACTCAAGGCAATTCGAAAGGGCAGTTTGGTGACGCCTACGTCCCGGGGAACTGTGAAACCGATCATGACTCTACTGGCTTTTATGGCGTTCTTCAGCAAGGGCTTCCATTCGGAATAGCAACATAGCACCTTATCCATGACCACAATATCCGATTCTGGGAGCTCACTCGTCGCTCCGTTTCCCAGCTGAAATTTGGCTCGACTCTCAAATCCATCCGCACGGGCCAGTTCGGTGGCAGCGCCGATCATCTTCGGAGAGAGGTCGAACCCGACAGCGTTGCAGGCCCCTTCCTTGAGAAGCTCGAATGAGAGGCCACCGGCGCCGCAGCCGAGATCGAGAATAGATCTATCTCGCACCTTGTTATCGAGGATGAATCTCAGGAGTAGCTTGCTGCTCCGGGATAATCCCTTGTTCTTGTAACGCTCGCAGAACTCGCAAGCATCACCATCAAATTCTTCGGCGATCTTGTCTGTTTCGACCGAGTTTGGCTCCACCTGAATTGGTTCCTAACCCGTTTGGTACGCTCTTCTCAAAGTTTTTCCTAGACCTACTTAGGACCACGGGTCGAGTCGCTCCAGCATCCTACGTCGAGGTGATTTAGAAAAAAAGGGATCTGAAGGGTTGGTTTTGTCTGGAGCTACGCGGTCTGGTAAGCTACAGCAACTTGGGGTAGTGGTGTGCCGTCGGATTGGGTTGTCAAGGTGTCGTCGGTGTAGATTATCACTGCTAAGCCGTTGGTCGGGTTTATCGCGTCTTGGAAGAGGTCTAGAAGATTGCGTGTTCCTCGCTGGCAGCCGATGCCGTTTGTGCATATGACTCCTACATGGTTGGGATGGCTGGTAACAACTATCTGCGCGAAGTGTGCTCCTCCATCAGTGCTCCGCGCCATGTACACGTTCCAGACTGCGCTAGGATCATTCTTGCTGGTTGCGCTGGTCCCATAGTAGACGTAGTCGACCGTGGTGCCGCGTGCAGCTATCCATGGGAAGACAGCTGTTACAGCTGGGGCTACGTTGACTGCAATGGGGTTTGTCCATGTTTGGCCTTGGTTGGTTGAGCTGGAGAGGAAGACGCTGTGAGCGTCGGACCATCCAGCGAAGAGGTTCCCACTCAGCGGGTCTGCCGCGAGGTCAGCGAAGACATTGTTCAATGCAACATTCGGAGTTCCCGAGAAGACCAGTGTTGGAGTCCATGTTTGGCCCATGTCAGTGCTCTTTGACACGTAGATGTTGTTGAAGTTGGCAGTCTTCGCCTTCTGCAATCCTCCAACCCCCGAGGCGTAAACGTCGTAGACATTGTGGGTCACTGAATCAGCTATGATCTTTCCTTGGTCATTGTCGAAGGTCGAGTTGCTCGTCGCTCCTCCTTGGCCAACGATCGGGTCACCTACACGGTGGAAGGTTATGCCGTCGTCGTCTGATCTTTGAACGTGAATAGTTGTACTGGAACCTGAGTCATGATAGGAAATGTAGACATGTGCTCCGTCAGAGGTAATCCATGGGCGATCAGCTTGGGTCGTGTCAATGATCTGGGACGTGCAGTGGGCAAGACTGTTAGAGAAGTCCGCATTCGTACAGGTGATGGCGGATACTCCAAGCTGGGTAATCCTGGTTTGGGGATTGAAGAAAGCCAACAGAGTTGTCGCATGTAATGTGCCTGTTGAGCCAATGTCAACATCAGCATCCTCTCCTCCTCCCACTCCAGGTGCAAGGGAAGTATCGATCTGACCTTGGAAGGCCGGGGTCTGTCCAAACGAGGCTTTCCAAGCGTTGGTGGCGAATTGTGTCCAGGAGAGTGAGACGAAGACCGCGGTGCCATCCGGTCCGATGGAGAGTTCGGGCTCACTGCCTCCGTCGGGTCGAATAAGTGGTATATTGACGAAGCTGGGCGAGGCGGGTTTTCCGTGAACGGCGACTGGTATGGCGATTGTGATGATCAGGGCTAATGCAAACAGTAGGGGAGATGTTTTCATACTATCTCGCTCGTTGGTTTGGAATGACGATTCTTGCTCATATTGCTTTCGGAAAGTGGATATTAGTAACCAGAATTGTCTCAGCGAAAGGGAGATGTTGAAGGATGAACTATCGTAAGCTTGGGATTTCCGGGCTTAAGCTCAGCGAACTCTCGTTGGGTGCCTGGGTCACATACGGTGGGCAGGTCGGCGAGGAAGTCGCAGTCAAGTGTATGTCAGCCGCCCATGATGCCGGGGTGAACTTCTTCGATAACGCAGAGGCCTACGCTCATGGCAACGCGGAGACTGTGATGGGGAATGCGATCAAGCGCTTGGGCTGGCGCAGAGAGAGCATCGTGGTCTCCAGCAAGGTCTTCTGGGGTGGAGATGGACCAAACGACAAAGGCCTGTCGAGAAAGCACGTGTATGAAGCATGTCGAAACTCTTTGCGAAGGCTTCAACTAAGTTATCTCGATCTGTTCTTCTGTCATCGTCCTGATCCTAACACGCCGATCGAGGAGACGGTTCGAGCAATGGACGATCTCATTCACCAGGGTCTAATTCTCTACTGGGGAACATCAGAGTGGAGTGCCGCAGAGATTATGCGGGCACACGGCATAGCTCGAGAGCTAGGACTGACACCTCCAACGATGGAACAGCCTCAGTACAACATGCTGCACCGGGAGCGGGTTGAAGTCGAGTATCTATCGCTGTACCGAGAGATTGGACTTGGAACCACGATCTGGAGCCCGCTAGCTTCGGGACTGCTGACTGGGAAATACAAGAATGGTGTTCCTCCAGGCTCGCGAGCTACGCTGGAAGGGTATGGTTGGTTGCGTGAGAGTCTGATAACCTCCGAGAATATTGCGAAAGTAAACCAGCTTGAGCCGATAGCAAAAGACCTGGGTTGTAGTTTGGCACAGCTAGGACTGGCTTGGTGCCTGAAAAACCCACACGTCAGCACCGTAATGACTGGAGCCAGCCGACCAGAACAAGTGGTCGAGAACATGAAAGCAGTCGATGTGGTAGACAAGCTGGGCTCTGAAGTAATGGACCGGATTGACGATGTTCTTGGAAACAGGCCGGAATCGGAAGAATCGGGCTAGGCGATTTGCTCCACGTCACGGAAGCTGACGTAAGAAATCTTCTCCCATTCTCAAAGGCCGTCGAGTTGGCACGAGAAGCATATCTGAGACTCGCCAAAGGGAAAGCGGCAAATCCTGAGCGTGTCTGGCTGACAGTTCCTGGCGGCGCTTCTATGTTCTTTATGCCGGCATATGTCTTTGGACAGAGAACAGTCTCCGTCAAGATTGCCCGCCTCAACCCCCAGAACTCAGCAGTCTCTCTTCCGACTGTAATGTCTGATGTCCTAGTATACGATTCCCAGAGCGGAGTCTTGCTTGCGGAGATCCCCGGTGAGAGCCTGACCGCGATTCGGACAGCCGCGAGTTCTGCCGTGGCGACAGATATTCTGGCGCGAAGGGATGTGGAATCCTTAGGGCTGTTGGGCACGGGCCGTCAAGCAGAGGCTCACGTCCCCGCCATTCAACATGTGAGAGACATATCTCGAGTAGTCGTCTATTCAAGGGACAAGGGCAGGCGGGAGGTTTTTGCTCGAGAGATCTCGCGACACTACAAAGTAGACGCCCTGGCCGCCGATTCTCCTGAGGAAGTCGTGAAAGAGTCTGGTCTTCTCGTAACAGCGACCACATCTCATACTCCTCTTTTCAAGGGAGAACTGGTCGAGAACGGCTCACACGTAAACGCAATAGGAGCTGCAGAGCCCGACACGAGAGAGGTTGACACAACACTAGTCAAGAGGTCCATTCTAGTAGTAGATTCGCGAGCGCAGGCGATCTCGACATATGGAGACATTGTCATTCCGATAAGAGAAAAGGCGATTGAGAAGACGGACATTCGAGCAGAGCTCGGAGAATTGCTCATGGGGAAATACTCGATACATCCCAACTCGGATGATATTACGTTGTTCAAATCTGGAGGGCTAGCTGTACTCGACGCGATGGTTGCGGACCACATAGTCTCACGAGTTGAGAAAAGCGATCTCTAGAGCCGCCTGCAAAGGCTTACCTCAAGGTCTAGTTCTGAAAAACATGGTTATGTCTAGTACCTTCCTATCTCAGATAATCGCAAGAAACTGCTCAAAAACATGGACAGTCTATAGGGATATTCCGGCAACTGTAACGGTGACTGTCACGCTTGTCGTATGAGAAACGTTTCCGCTAGTAGCAGTGATCGTCACAGTATACGTTCCGGGGGTAGTGAGGAGTGATGCCGATACCGTTAGAGCTGCTGAACCAGTCCCGCCGGGTTGCAGATTTACCGCGGATGAACTAAGAGCAGCTGTCGGTTGGGCAGGCGAGAGCCCAGCGGTAAGGCTTGAGGGAGCTACTCTTGCTGTGAGACTCACACTACCAGAGAAGCCGTTGACGCTGGTCAATGTCAATGTCGAGGTGCCGGAAGATCCAATCGAGATGGATAGCGAGGTTGGGTTGGCGGCCACTCCGAAATCGACGATGTCTACGGAAACGGTTACTGCTCGTGTCAGACTACCGTTCGTGCCGGTTACCCGAATGGTGTAATTACCTAGAGATGATGCAGCAGTGGCAATGGTCAGCTTTGATTTGGCGATTCCACCGGAGGCGACCGTGACATTGGATGGGTTCATTGTTGCAGTGGGAGGAGCACCGACTGTATTGGAAGTGGATGATACGGTTGTCGAGAAGGAAACACCCCCCGTGAACAGGTTGAACGTGTTGACCGTGATGTCGGAATTCGCAGACTGGCTGGATAGGACAGCTAGGCTACTGGGACTTGCGCTTAACTCGAAGTCCGAGGAGGTGTTTGAGATTCTCCACGCGGTGACAGGATGTATCTCCCACCCGGAAAAGTTATGATCCGACTCGTTCACGTGGTCGGCGTCCCAGAAAACGAATCCTTGGATGTCAATCAGCGATTTGTATGCTGCTGTCTGCGCCACTAGTGTGTTGTTGTCGCAAGCAGTGTTCAGGCCGCAGTACGATGCTCCTTTCCAGTCATGATCTATCTCCGCGTGAAGTTGATGCGTGCAGCCCGTAGTATTCGTTGAATCGCACGGGCCATATCCGGGAGTGAAGATGTTGAATGTTGAGTCGGATTGCCGACCGTTAGGATACTGTGAGCCTCCATTTATTGGCATGAAGCTGGTATTCCAGTCCTCCTCAGCGCGATAGCCTCGTTGGACACCGTTGACCTGGACGAACGCCGATACTATCTGACCATTCGCATTACTGATTGTGCATGAAGGTCCCGGAGATGTCCATCCCTGTGGGGTGGAAGACGAGGGAGTCAACCAACTCTTGGTATTACCCGGTCCGTACGGCGACGTGATTCCAGGATTGAAAACGCTCCCGCCCTGTGTAGCTCCACCTTGAGGTCCAGTCTGGTTTCCGACGATCTGTTCAACTGTCACCAGTGTGGGTGTGCAGTTAACGTTCGGGTTCCAAGAGGTCAACCCGGTTGAAGGACTAGCCATCGCACTTGCTGGAAATAGTCCTAGGTGGGCCGGGATCAGGATAGCGGCCATGAGCGCGCAGGTGAGAACTGTTACTCTGGTCTTCTTGCTTAGAAGATACATCGTTTACTGCTTCCCAAGTCTCAATAATACGTCTCGGCGGGCGGATATTTTAGCCGAGTGTCTACAGTGTGTTTGGAGAGCACACTTTTCGGGGCAATAGTGTGCCAACTGACACTTGGCTTGAGGTTTCTACAATAATATAGACAAACGAAGACATGTCAAGTCTAATGTGGGATTAGACGACCTTCTTCCTGTAGGAATGGAAGACCAATAGGTCATACAGAATCTTCGAGAAGCCCCCGGTCAGAATAGGCAGTGATGCAGCCCCAACCGAGAACATGATTGCCGTGAGCGGTCCCCCTAAGGTCCCGCTCAAGCTCCTGGAGGTATTCGTGACAGCGTTAGCCGGGACTCTCTCTTGGTCTGTGAACAACTGAGCCATGAACGCCTGTCTTGTCGGCACATCCATCTGTGAGATGCTCTGTCTGAGGAACAGGAACGCGATAGCGGCCAAGAATGAGCCTGCTAGCGGGACCATGATGAGAAAAACGTTGGACAATAAGTGGGTGGATACCATGGTTCTAAGATTCCCCAGCCTCTCAGCTAAAACCGGAGCCGCTAAAGTTGAGAAGGCTGTGACCACATTTACCGCGAGAAAGATTTCCCCCAAGCTCGACAGCGACACTTTGTAGACTTGGTTGAACCAGTATGATAGGACAAACTGGGAGACGAGGCTCCCGCCAAACGCGTCGATCGAGTAGAATAACGACAGCTTTGTGATGTCTCGCCTAGCTTCGAGACGAACGTTGCCCAGACCAATCTTTCTTGGTCCAGTCTCTTGAGACTCGATGTTTCCTATTCTACGATAGATGACCAGCAGGAGGACTCCTACCAGCCCGTATACGAGATAGAGTAGTCGAGACGCTAGAAGACTGTCTTGGAAATAATCAGGAGCCGACGCGGCGAACGCTCCAATAGATGATGCTCCATATCCTATGAAATTGTAGACCCCGAAAGCCCGGTTCCTCCTCTCTTCCGGCTCGAGGATGGGTAGCACGCCCGTCTCGATGGACTGGAAGGGCCCGGCCTCAGTCCCGGTCGTGCTTATGTTTCCTAGAAAGAGGCCGAGCAGGATCAAGGGCAAGAAGATAGTGGATGAGAGCAGGACTCCTGAGACGATAACCAGGAGGCTGAAGACGAGCAGGGATCTTTTGCGTCCCAGATAGTCTCCGTACCATGTCAGTAGGATGTTGAAGAAGGCGTTGCCCGCGAGGATAGCCGTAAGCCCTATTCCCACATACAGGGCTGAGTACCCCAGCCTGGCGAGATAGATTGGAGTGAGGATGCTCAGCAGACTGGAAACGGATGTTCTAGAAGCCTTGGAGATGAAGATGTACGAGAGTCTCTGCATCTCACAGTGTTACTCGAACGATGTGGTCATGAGGTTTTGGTAGACTGCTTGAGCTTTGACCCACAAACAGGCGTCTCGACTTAGGGTTAAATCTCAAACCTGTATCGACTGTTCCATGCGCTTCTCGACGAGAGCAATACACGCGGGCCAGGACCCCGATCCCGTGACCGGCAGCGTCACCGTTCCCGTCTACCTCACCAGCACATATCAGCAACCTGGCCCGGGTAAAGAGGGAAAATACGTTTACAGTAGAACCGCCAATCCAACCCGCACCGCCCTTGAGGAGTGCCTAGCTAGCCTAGAGGTGGGACGATACGGCTTGGCATTCAGTAGCGGCATGGCAGCTACAACCACCATCCTCTTGTCGTTGAAAAAGGGCGATCATGTCATTGCAGGGGATGACATCTATGGCGGGACCTACCGGTTATTTGAACAGGTTCTCCGGAACTACGGTCTACAATTCACATACGTCAACCCGGAAGACCCAGAAAATGTCGAGAAGGCGATCCGGAAAAACACTCGGCTTGTCTGGATTGAGACACCGACCAATCCGCTGATGCGGATTGTAGATATCCGAGAGATCAGCAAGATTAGCAAGAAGGCCGATGCCCTTCTTGTCGTAGACAATACCTTCATGAGCCCATATCTTCAGAACCCGCTAGAGCACGGGGCAGACATCGTCGTTCATAGCACTACCAAGTACCTTGGTGGACACAGCGACCTGATCGGCGGCGCCACAATAACAAAGGATGAAGATGTTCAGAGCCGTCTCAAGTATCTTCAAAACGCTGTCGGGGCCATTCCGGGTCCCTTAGACTGCTACTTAGTCCTCCGCGGCGTCAAGACTCTAGCTGTCCGAATGGATCGTCACAATGAGAACACGAGAACCATCAGCGAATTTCTAGCTAAACAGTCCAAGGTCGAGAAGGTAAACTATCCAGGGCTCCCCGATCATCCGCAACGAGGTATCATCAAGCGTCAGATGAGGGGCAACGGCGGAATGCTCAGCTTCCAATTAAAAGGCGGCTTCAACCAGTGCAAGAAACTCCTCGAAAGCCTCCGGGTATTCACGGTGGCTGAGAGCCTGGGTGGTGTCGAGAGCCTCATTGAGCATCCGGCGAGTATGACCCATGCCAGCGTTCCAAGAGAGAGACGACTCAAGCTCGGAATCTCTGACAACCTCATCCGTGTCAGCGTCGGAATAGAGGACATAGAGGACTTGGTTCAAGACCTGAACCGAGGCTTCAAGACGATCTAAGTTCACTTCCCGACTCTAAATTGGCAAGGTTTAAATCGGAACTTCCGATATCGTATATCCGATATCGATTAAATCTGAGACGTTCAGAGAGGAGGTGAAACGAGACGAGTCAACATCAATGGAGATATCCAGGACGCCTCCTCTTCTGGGGAATTCTAGCCCTCATTGCGGTAGTCACCACTGTCGCCGCGATTAGCTGGATCTCCTTCCGGCCAATAGGCTACTATCCCTACGGCTTCGGCTTCTTCCCATTCGGATTCTTTGGCTTCTTCTGGATATTCGCGGTCTTCTGGTTCATCAGATGGGCTTTCTGGCCTTGGCGAGGGTATGGTCCGCGCCGATACTGGCGATACGGGGACCAGGCCTACTACATCCTCAGGGAACGATATGCCAGGGGAGAGATCACAAAGGAGCAGTTCGACCAGATGACGCGGGACCTACAACAGCACAATCAGGGCTACCAGAACGTATAGGCGACGCGAAAACGCTCCGCGTCATCCTTCCTTTGTTTTCTTTAGCGGTTTTTTGTAGTGTCTTCTCTATAGGTTTCGAAGAAACTTAAGAGCGTCGCGGTCTTAGAATGGCGAGACGCTGGTGAAGTTGAAGTCTCGAGCCAAGATTCCGGGTTGTAGCATCGCAGTTCCAGTGAACGATGTGTTCCTAACTGGCTCGGTGAACCCGTCAATATTATTGAAGAGTTCTAGAAGGCTCTGGTTGAACCTCAGATTCTTCACTGGTCTCTTGATCTCACCATTCTCCACTAGGAATGTCCCGTCCCGGGTCATACCTGTCAGGGTTTTTGTTCGCGGCTCTACCTCTCGAATGTACCAGAGTCTCGTGAGCAACAGTCCTTTGTCCAATTCGCCGATAAGTTCGTCGGTCGTCTTGGTTCCTCCTTTTCCTTGAATGACAAGGTTTGTTGGAGCCTCGCCTAGTGGATTGGGCAGTGGTAGCTCGTGCCCTGTGGGATTGACGTCTTCGTACCTGTGAGCCGATATCCGGCTTGAGGCTAGTCCCTTGAGTACTCCATTCTCGACCAGGGTCAGGTTAGTTTTCGGGTAGCCTTCTCCGTCGAACGCGGGGCCCGTCTGGAGTGGGTGGTAGACGTCATCCACGAGCGTTACATTGTCACCGAGTATCTTCTCATCCATGCGACCGGACAAGTAGCTGCGTCCCTCGCGATACTGTCTCACTCCGAAGTCAGGAGAGAATCCGGTGCTGGCCGAGACTATGAAGAAGAACAGCATTTCACTCCAGGCATTAGGATCGATTACAGCGTCAAACTTTCCTGGCGTGATCTCTGACTGGGCTTTGTTCAGCTTTGCTCGTTCTAGCGCTGTCTCCGAAACTTGCCCAGCGTTCAGTTCTGAGATATCGGCAAACGTGGAATTTGCATATCCTGTCTGGTTTCCATTGTCCGCGTCCATCGTGAGCGAGAAGTAGCCGCCTGTTCCCTTGTAATCTGCTTCGAGTCCGGCGGTGTTGATCATGAAAACCTCGTCAGCACTTGTTCCCAAAATTCCGGACGCGAGAAGGTTGTTCTTCCGTGCAAGCTCAATCGCGTGAGCTACATGACCTGCCTTGGCTTCGGCTGACTCCTGCACTGTCCGTTCATGGTATCTGTTGAGGCTGTGATATTTCTGGCGTCCCAGCATCGGGAGATAGTCCGGGTCTTCAGGGGCGGTTTTGAGTTGGGAAACGGCTTTTTCGACGGCCTTCTGAATGAAGCCTTCCTCGAGCCTCCCGGTGGTCGTTCGTGCTTGTTTCTTTCCAGATGCTAGCCTTACGGAGAGCGTTCTGCCCTTTGTGAACTGGGATTGTGCAAGTTCGTTATTTCCGAAACGAAGGAACTCGCCCGTGGTGGATGTCAGGGTCGCTTCGATTTCCTGAGCTCCCTTGGCGAACTTCCGTACAACGTCGAAGACCCGATGCCCTCGCTCTGTGAGGGGAATCTGCTTCTGCGTACTGTTCTGCGACATGGCTAGGATGCTCCGAAGGTACGGATGTTTCTGAACCTTGAAGGCGCAGCCCCGTGCCCTGTGCCCATGACCTGCTGTGGCTGACCTTTTCCACAGTTCGGGGTTCCCCAGAGGACCCAGCTCTTCTGGTTGGCAACCGCGTCGCAGGCGTTCCAGAACTCTGGTGTTATTCCTGAATAACCCGGGCCTCGAATCATTTCTCCCAGGCTGCCGTTCTTTATCCGGTATCCTTTCTCACAGTTGAATTGGAAGTTGTATCTTTTCTGGTCGATGCTCCAGCCGTAGTTTGTATCCATGAGTATCCCATCCTGTGTATCTTCTATCAGCTCATCGTAGTCCCAGTCTCCCGGTTCCAAGCTCACGTTGGTCATGCGAATGATCGGGAGCTTGTAGGTGTCTGCCCTCATGCAACCGTTACTCCTAGTCTCCCCAACTTGGGACGCTGTGCCGCGTGACATTAGATAGCCGACGAATTTCCCGTTCTTCACCGCGTATTTTCTCTGAGCTTGGACGCCTTCATCATCGTAGGCGAATGTGCCAAGTCCGTGTCCGTGCGCTAATGTAGCATCCATTACGATGTTCACGTGCTCGCTGCCGTATTGCAATTTTCCAAGTTGATCGGGCGTCAAGAAGCTTCTACCTGCAAAATTAGCCTCGTACCCCAGTACCCTGTCGAGCTCGATAGGGTGGCCGCAGGACTCGTGCACTTGTAGTCCGACTTGGTCTGCGCTGAGGATTACGTCCGACTTTCCTTCTGGGCATCCTTCTGCCTGGGTCAGAGCTAGTGCCTCTTTTGTCAATGTTGGAGCCTGACCGGGAAGGTCTAACTCGTCGAGGAGTTCGTAGCCGCCCAGCACATACTGCTGTATGGATCTTCTCTGGATGCCTTTTGGCCCCTTTGCCGCTACAATCAGTGACGCGCCTGTCTGTGTGAGGTCTTGAAAGATCTTGGAGCCTTCAGAGTTCGCGAAGTATTTCTCGATCCTCGTCGAGAAAACCTGGCCTCTTCTCGCTACAATGCCCTCTTCTTTCATTCTCCCAGTTGCATCCTGGAGGAGGCCGTACTTCGTGTCTGTAGACACTGCGAGCGGGTCCTTTTTCTTCGGGGAAACCCAATCGTCCACATGAACCGGTTCCTTGACGAAGAGTGCTTTGGATCCTATCTTTGCTGCACCGCGAGCCAATGCCAGTGCCCTACGCGTCGTATCCCGGATATTTTCCGGGTTGACTTCGTCCGTATCTGCGAAGCCCCAGCCTGAATCTTTGTAGAGGACCCTTATTCCAGCGCCAAGGTCGTTCAATTCCTCACTTGCAGGATTCTCGTTGATTACGCTGACAACTTCGGAGATTGTATTAACAAGTCTGAAATCCGCATAGGTAGCGTTCTCTCGAGCGGAAGTCTCAAGACAGACTCTTGACAGCTCTTCCCCAAGGCTCTTTGTAGAATTCACGTCGGCGATTTCGGCCGGGTTGGCTTTAGAGCTTTCTGGTAGGAAGGGTCTAAGGCGGGGTCTTTCTCTTTCTGTCCAGCCGAGTGACGACTAGCACGCATGCCGGAGCTACAAATACTCCCGTAACCAAGTCAGCCTTGAATCATTGAACAGGGCGGGTCCTGCGATTCGAACAGTCCGGAGAACATAAGCAAATTCCTAGGAGAACCGGCATGGTCAAATCTTTCGCTTCTTGGTGTGAGGTGAGGCGTATGAGTAGAAGATGCGCGAGCTGTGGGTCAGAAAAGGCAACTCCATGGATGGGAGGAACTGCAGCTGGTAGAAGCAGGACGTTATACCAATGTGAACATTGTGGCTACTTTGGTCCAATCTTCTACGAGACAGCTAGCTCGCGAAGACTCGAACGTGGGTTGTAGGATCCACACTAAGGGATCAAGATCTCGTTACCATCGTGTTTTCTTGATTCCTAGGCGGTATGCGCCGTAGTTTGTAGCTAGGTGTATCGGAGGCGTCACGACAACAACTAGTAGGATCGAGATGAGTCCGACTTGGAAGAAAGCATATCCAAGCACAACGCTCCCAAGAATGAAATCGAGCTGGTCCAATATTGGAAACGCCTTGCCAGGTTCTACGTTGAGTCGACGTTTCACGAAAGCACCTAGGAGATCTCCCAGAACTGCTCCAAGCGCAATCATGAATCCCGCTATCGCGAGCCGTGAGTCCACGACGGACTCGGCAAGTCCAATAAGCGTCCCCACGACAATTCCTGCGATTACTCCTCGGACTGTCTTGTGAGGCCCAAAGATTGGCCGGCCATCGGCGAGGCTTCTGCCACCATCAAGCGTCGCACCTCCCCCAAGTACGAGAGGCGCAGCGTTGGCAAAGTAGGCGGGACCAATGAACAGCAGAGCCGAAGTAATGAGTCCCGTCATCTTCCTGAAGGACCTAGCGAACTGGCGATGGTTAATAATTCGAGCCCTAGACGTCTTCGATACCGTCTTCGCCGATCCTGAAGAGGGAATGCGAGGCCGAGACTTCGACTCCGTCCTTCTTCTCCAAGATGCAGTCTCTCACCTCAGTCTTCGGGGTCTGTCTAAGTCTCAGAACTAGATCAGACCAGTGTTTCAGGGTTCTAGTCGCCACCGGCTCCACAAGCCATTCTCCGCCAGACGGAGTGCTGCGGACCTGTCCAGTCAACAGGACCCACAATCTGAACCGGGCCGCGAGACTGTTTAAGTGAGCGAGCTGACGATTAAGTTCTCGATTGCGAGCAAAGATCTTCTCGGACCCTCCGTTGTCTGCTCGGTAGAGTCCAGTGATCGAGTCCACCACTATCAACGCTGGAGTCTTGGTAAGCACATTTTCTAGGTTCTCGATGATTCCAACTTGCTCTTTGAAATCCTCGGGTTGAAACAGCACAATCTTTTCGGCAAACTGAGGGCCTCCAATCATACGTTCTAGCCGGTGAGCCGAGAATGACTGGTCAGCATCCACGTAGAAGACCCGGAAGTCCTTTCGGGCCATTTCCAGAGCACACTGCATAGAGAGTATGGTTTTGCCGGTCGATGCTTCGCCATACAGGAGGCTTATCTGTCGAAGCGGAAAACCGCCTCCCAGCAACATATCAAGCCCCCGAACCCCTGTGCTGAGAGATTCCAATCTTGAATTCGCAATATTTCGTTGCGAGGTAAGAAGCTTAGCCAGCTCTGATCTTAGATGTCTAAACCAGTCACACTCGACCTAGAAGAAGGTCACACATTACTTCTGAAGGGACCGGCGTGGATCAGAGCGAAGCGAGGAGATGCGCAATGCTTGGGCGCTCGAATCCAATCCGACGATTGGACCATGATAGAGGAGTCGCGACAAGAACCCATCTACGCTGCGGACAATACCCTTCTGGAAATCAGACGAGGGTCTGGAAGTTCATGGTCTGTGGTTGGAGGGTCAACAGTGCCGGTGGCTTGGAACGAGGCAGCGCAAGTTCTCCAACGGCAGCGAGGGGTATGCATCATCATCGGAGAGGTAGATTCTGGCAAGTCCAGCCTCTGTACATTCCTCGTCAACAAATGTCTGGAAGATACGGGTAAAGTTGGATTAGTTGATGCAGATGTTGGCCAGGCCGACATTGGGCCTCCAGCTACTATTAGCTCATCTGTTGTCCAAGCGCCGATTATCGGCCTTCAAAAAGCAGCAGCGGGAATTTCGTTCTTCGTAGGCGATACTAGCCCATCCTTCGTTCCCGACAAAGTTGTCACCCTAGCCACACGCTTGAAGAAGAAAATCACGGGTTTAGCGGACACAGTGCTAGTGAATACGGACGGGTGGCTCGGAGAGTTCAACGCCATGCGTCACAAACAGCTCATGCTTGAAGAGATTCAACCCGACTTGGTCATCGCGCTGAGTCGATCAGACGAGATCATTGATCCTCTCCTTGACGGAGTGAAATCCGCGTCGCTAAAGCTGCCAAGTTCTTCCTTTGCCAGGGTTCGATCCAAGGAGGAGAGGAAGAAGGCTAGGGAAGCAGGGTACCGTCGGTTCCTTCAAGGGTCCCACAAGCTAGGAATCAGTCAAGAGACGGGGATGAGAATGTTTGACCAATTAGAACAGACAGTCTTCCCGGAGAATCGACGCTTCAAAGGACTTGTGGCCGGACTGTTGAATCAGAACGAGGAGCTTCTCAGCATCGGGAGGATCAACCACGTCGAAAATGGAAAAGTCGTCGTTGAAACGAAGACGATGGAGAAGCCGACTGTACTAGAGATCGGAAATATTGTCTTGTCATCAAAGTACGATGAGGTCGGCTACGGTGCTTTACATTGAGTAAGATTCGGGGATAGAGTACACGTAGATTGTGTGTTCGTTGTAGTTTTCTTTCCGTGAGGGCTTCCATCCGTTGATCATGAAGTCGTGACTCACGATTCGTGAACCGGGCTTCGCTTCAGCTCTCAACTTGGGTTTCAGCCTCTCGTTAGCATAGGTCGTTAGGTAGAGAGTGATCAGAGTGGCTTCTTTGAGGTCGGCTTGAAAGAGGTCGCGGTTGTATACGTGGACTTTGTTGCTTAGGTTGAGCTTCTCAACCTCGCCAGAGGCGGTTTTGAACAGGTCTTCTCTTATCTCGTAACCGAACGCTGCTTTGACTCCGAAGTCTTTCACCGCGGTCGCTAGAATGCGGCCGTCGCCGCATCCGAGATCTACGACTACATCGTCCTTTGTAGCCTTGGCTACCTCTAGCATTTTGCGGACAACGTCATGTGGTGACGAGACGAATGGTGCGCAGCTCATCTTGTTTCAAACTCTCTATTCTATTGTGCGTGGCTTGATGAATCAAACTATTTAAACAACTCTTCGCGAAAAATCGCGAGAGACTCCTCGATCTGGCCTATTGTAATGATCAATGATACCAGAATTCATGAACTCTCAAAGGCAGAATTGAAGGAGCCGGTCCTGATCCAGGGACTGCCCGGGCTGGGCTACGTTGGAAAGGTCGCGGTGGACTATTTTATCGAGAAGCTGAAACCAAAAAAGTTCGCAGAACTATATTCTAGCTATCTACTATTCCCAGACGGGAACCTAGGCATCAATATTTCCGAAGACGGTACATATTCACTTCCCAAATACGAATTCTACTCCTTTAGTGAAAAGGAGCCTAACGCGATATTCCTCACTGGAGACGCGCAGCCGAGCGTAACGGGTCAATATGAGGTCGCTAGTATAGTCTTGGACTTTGCCCAACGATTCAATTCAAAGATGGTTCTCACGATGGGAGGCTACGGCACTAGGTCGGGGAATGACGTGGGAGCGGTATACGCTGTTGTCGGCGATTCGGTTGTTGGAGAACGTCTGAAGAAGATGGGCGCCAAGCTCGCAAAGGGAGGAGCTGTTACTGGAGCCGCAGGGGTAATCTTGGGCATCGGTCGGCAGAGAGGATTACAGTGCGCGGGTCTCCTGGGGGCTACAACAGGAGTGTATCCTGATTTGGAGGCGGCTCGAGCAGTGATTCAGATGTTGACAGGACTAGTTGGAATGCCGGTCGAGCTGAAGGATTTGGACACGGAGATTGAGGATATGCGTAAGAAGATGGAAAAGTTCCGTCGAACCGAACTCGAAGAGGTCAAAGAGGGAGAGGAGAAGACGGAAGAAGGAAAAGACCGCTACATTACATAGACGCGATGCTCAGATAGTATGTGGCCTTGCAGGAAGCTAGCATAGAGAGAGAAGGTAGGGTCCACAAAGTGAGCCTACTTCAAATGGACAATGCCGTCCTCGCTTTCTGCTACGACGGAACAATGAAATTCGGAACCCTTGCCGTGTCGACGCCTGGTCTAACCGAGGGTGTAGTGGGCACATCGTCTGTTCTCCTGGGAGGGAAATATCTCATCGCGGCTCGGGCCCTCGCGGAGAGGTCTGCTGCGATTTTCAAGAAGATGAGCCTCGTCTCCCTCAACACGACACTCTCCGAGGGAGAAGCTCTTAGAGTCTACTCCGCGCTTCTGGACAAAGCCAAAAGTCCCTGATCGGAACGATACTTCAAAAAAATTAGAGATGGAATAAAAACCCAAGGGCGATTGTGACTGCCATGGCTGTGAAAGTGAGTGCAGCCATTGCGTCATCGAAGCTTTCAGTGTTCATCTTATTGTCACTGTCAATCTCATCATTGAGAGGACTGTCGCGATCTTGGGAGAGATTCTCGGCTTCCTTCCAGACATTAACCATCATCAGAATGATCGGTGGCTGCTCGTCAATGGTAATTTCGATGTAACAGAACAGACCGTAACGATTCGTCCAAGATTCTTTAATAGGGTGGGGGATCGATCACAAGTTGGCCGTCGCGTGGCCTCTAGTTGCGACCCAACGTTCTAGAAAATGGTGGAGACTAGCGCCAACTGTTCAGCTTAGTTGCGGCCGGCTCTTTAGTTTCGTTTCCGTTGTGGCCTGTCACCCACTCAGGAACGATGACAGCTCTGATCAGCTCCTGAATAGAAATACCCCTCTTCTTCGCTATCTTCTCTAGCTCTCGGAAGATAGTATCGTCGAGTGTTTGCATGAATTTGGGCAGAGCAGGCACCACGGTTTCTTCGGATATCAGTATCATTTCTAGGGTTGAAATAAAGTGCTGATGTAACTTCTAGAATTCTGATCCAGTGACAGAACGCGAAGCGACGGGTTGCTAGAGGGAAACCTTCACCGACGACGGCGTCTCTCCGAGGATCTGTCTCGATGCGGCTTCAACTCTGGAGCGGTATTGTTCCTTAGTGTAGACCCGGACGAGATTCATGAAGGTCCTGAGCACGCCGATGATTCTCGAGATCTCGGAGAGCTGTACGATCTCTTTCTTACCAGTCGGTCCACGTCTGAAGACTGGTATATCGAGAGGCTGTATCTCCACAGCGTTGTGGTAAGGCACTGAGGGAAGGGTTGGTACATCAATCATCACATCTTCGACCCTGACATGTGCTTTCTTGGCAATCTCGTCTCTGATCTTGTCTCGCACGCTCTCCTTCGTTATCACGTTTGAAACGAGTTCTTCCTGAGCGAAGAGAGTTTTTTCATACGAACACTTTAGGAGTCTTCTAGCCTCCAGGTCTTGCATTATTTTCTTGGACTGCTTGCACTCCTTCAGGTCTGTCCAGACCTTGTAATCGTCGAGGCGCAAGTAGTCTTCAGGCTCGTCAAAAGACAGTAGGTTCAGCTCGTCTTTTGCCGACTCTAGGGCTTGGACGATCATGATCTGGACTGCTCTTGAGGCTCTGTGGAAGTAGATGGTTCTGAAGGATTCCAGTCTGGCCAACAAGAAGCTCTCGAGGGTCGCGACTGCTCTCCCGTCAACGGACAGGTTTCCGTTGATTACGTCCATGGTGTAGAGGAGTCTGTGAACGTCCACGGAACCATACCCTGCTCCTGTATGGAAGGAGTCCCGGACTAGAAAGTCCATCTTGTCGACGTCGACGCTGCTGCTGATTATCTGGTCGAGATAGGGTCTCTTTCCGTCCCTGAGACGGCCTACGGCTAGCAGCCCGAGTTTGCGAGGGTCAAAGCCAGCCTTGTCAAGCTTCACTGCGATTTCTGTCTCTTTCACAAGCCAAGGAACGAAGTCTTCATGGGTCTTCTTCAGATGGCGGACCATGAGAGGCTCAAACACGTGTGAGAATGGACCGTGCCCGATATCGTGGAGCAGGGCAGCTAGGCGCGCCTGCTCTTGCATGTGAACGTCGAGACGTGTCGGCAAGACTTCAGAGAGAACACCTGCAAGGTGCATCGCTCCCACAACGTGTTCAAACCGAGTATGGTTTGCCGCCGGGTAGACAAATTCCGATCCGGCGAGCTGGCGTAGTCGTCGAAGTCTCTGGACGGGTCGAGTATCAATTATCGTCTTTTCGGCTTCGCTGATTCGGACGTATCCATGGATAGGGTCCTTGATGAAGCCCCAAGCCTTAGACATGATGGGAAATGGGCGTGCGACCGCTTATTCTAAACTTCCCAATCGTTACTTTTTCTTTTTCTTCGTTGGATTGTGTGCGGCGCATGTGTCACAGATCGAGCTTTCGCCTCCAGCCCGAGTGTTTGGCTCATCAAGTTCATCCTTAAGGTGTTCGGTTTTGAGATTCTCAAGCCCGGTTCTCTGGTCTTAATATCGGCTGATTCCTCGAGGGAATCTTGTTTGTGGTTCTCTTTTTATTCTCCTGAAGATTATCTGCTAGATGTTGTGATTCGAATTGGTGAAGGACAAGATTCTATGCTTTGTCTGTGCGGTGAAGAACATTGAACGGACCTTCAACACATACTACGAGCTGCAGGAGCATCTGTACCGGGATCATGACATGAAGAAAGACCCTGCAATGGATATTTTCAATAAATACAAACCCGCGGTGGCAAAGACTCCAACTGCCGAACAGTAAGCCTCCCCTCGTGTTGCGGTTAACGATTTCTAGATGGCGCTCAACAGAGAGGCCACAAATCCATAGCCGAGGAGAACGATGAATGCGACTATGATGAATATCACAAGGCTGCGCTGAGTATCCAATCCCATAGCGCTCTTCACCGCGATCACTGTCGAAATCGCTATCCAAGCCACGCCGATCGCTCGTGCAATGTCTGGGATTGGCGACACGGGGATCGACATGATGAGGAAGATCAGGCCGGGAGAGGTTGAGAAGAATACTGGCCTCGCCAGTGACCAGTAGTTCGATCTTCCTCCGAAGAGGCTTCTTCCGATAAGAAACGTCAAGGATACCCAGACGATTCCCAGAGCAATACTTACAACGGCGCCGAAGACAGCTCCTAGCAGAATCCCTATCGTATTGTATCCGATCGCCGCTGCGAATCCGAAACTAGCTCCAGCGAGAGCCAGGACAGTCAGTGCCTGAACTGTCGCTGTGGAATCTTCTTTCAACTCCAGGAAAGTGTCGCGGTTGAGCCGGGCCGATTTCACCATTCGATCCAACATCCTTCGGAATCTGTCAATACTAAGGGGACCAGAACGGGAGATCATGGACGAGTTCTGGAACAAATGTATGCTGACCCGGATTATCAACGTATACGTGGGATCTGTTCAGCCTGTTCCGAACTGCAATCCGATGAAGGCGAGAATGAGAAGGCCTACTGCGACCGTAAGGACTGTTCTTCGCAGATTTAGTCCCATGATTTGTTTCAGAGCAAAGACTTGTGAGAGGAAGAGCCAGACTACAGCAACGACTGCGATGGTCCCCTGGAACCAGTAGATTGGAACACTTCCCTGGACTAGGATAGGAGGAACAGGGATTGTGATAAGGAGGAATAGGAGGAACGGGCTGCTCGCGAAGAATAGAGGTCGTGCAAGTTCCCAGTAGCCTGTTTTGCCTTGGAAGAGCTTTGTCCCGACGAGGAAGGCGGTTGCTGACCATACGAAGGCGGCGAAGCATACGGTGACGGTGTTTGCGAGGCTGCCAACAATCACGCCATAGATTGACAGGTCGTGCCTCTGGAACTGTGTCTGTGCGGTGTAGCCGATGCCGTAAGCGAGAGCTGCAAGAACTAGAACTCCGACGGCTTGCCCGGTTGATGTAGTGTCCATCTTCAGTTCTAAGACTCCTTGTGGGTCCAGTCTGGATGCTTTCTTCATCCGGGACCACATCAGACCCAACTGGAGTTTTGATGCGGGTGCCTCGGTTTGGATGGACATTTCCGAAAAGCCAGACTTAAGTCGCAATATCAGTCCATGCTTATGAACGAATAGTCAATCCGATACTTTGGAGCTTGGAGGCGTGTCGAGATCTAAAGAAGCCGTAGACCCAGTCGCGGGGCTGAAAGAGACTCTCACTCGCGCTAAGCCCAGCTTCAAGGTAGTGGTCATGCCGGATTTCTATCTCGACTATATTCTCACTTATCCGGGGAAGCTTGAGGACCTGACGGCCTCATTCTTGGAGGTGGCTCAGAGGGGAGGGGGGAATCTTCTGGGCTGGGGACACACGGTTGGGCGTGGAGGAAACGCGTCGAATGTGGTTGCTCAGCTTTCGAAGCTTGGCTGTCAGGTCGTTCCGATTATTGAGACAGACGAGCTTGGTAAGATGGTACTCCAACACTTTCTCAGGGGTGTAGACCTTTCGCACGTCAGGACAACGGGAACAATGTCCCGGACAATGTCGTTCGAGACAGAGCACTCGGGCAGGCGTGTCAACATCATGGTGAGTGACCCCGGATCTCTATCCCAGTTTGGCCCCGAGAAGCTGACAGAGGAGGACAAGCAGATCATATCCGAAGCGGACTTTGTCTGTGTTCTCAACTGGAATCAGAACCTGAAGGGAACAGACCTCGCAGAGAAGGTCTTCTCCATCGCCAAGGAGGAAGGGAAGGCGGTCACGTTCTTCGACCCTGGAGATCCTGCGCTCCGGATCGGTGAGATTGAGGGGTTGAACCAGCGGGTCCTGACCCCCGGCCTAATTGATGTCTTGAGTGTTAACGAGAATGAGCTGATGCATCTGGCGAAAGGAGTAGCCGAAGATACCTCTGAGATTGAAGGTGCTGAGGACCCGCTTTTCGGAGCGGCTAGCGTGTTCAGTATGATGATTCCACGGGTCGATCTTCACACGCCGGAGTTCTCAGCAACTTTTGTGGATGGGCAAAGAGTCCGCGTCCCCTGTGCAAGGATCAAGCCTGCCAAGGTGACTGGGGCTGGAGATGTCTGGAACGCGGCCGACATCTACGCTCAAGGCGTTGGCCTCGGACATAAGGATCGACTGATATTTGCGAACGCGGCTGGGGCGGCGTATCTGGAGGGACGAGGACTTGAACCTCCCACATTGCAAGAGGTTGTCGGTAGAGTCGACAGTGTTGTCGCGGCGCGGAAGCCCTAGGGTTTCACGAGTCTTAAATTGGATAGGTCGAATAGTTGGGCTGGCCAAGAGTTCGAGCTGCGACTGTGACTGTTAGAGGGACGAGCTAGCATTGTTGAAAGTGGCTGAAGGTGTCTACAGGGTACCGGCTCGTCATGCTAACACCTACCTTGTCGAGGCGGACAATGGACTCGTGCTTGTCGATACCGGGATGCCGGGTAGTGAGAATCGGATACTGAAAGCAGTGGCGGATCTCGGCCGCGAGCCTAGCGATGTTAAGCTGATTCTTCTGACTCATCGACACTGGGATAACATCGGAAGCGCTGCCGCGCTGAAGAAAGCGACTTCTGGAATGCTCGTCTCTCATGGGTTCGAAAAGCCATACGTTGCCGGGACCCTTGTGGTAATAACGCCGCGAGCATGGAGTCTCTACGGACGGATAGCCAGGCGTGCTCTAGCTATCGCCTCTTCAACGAAGAAGTTGCTTCGGCTTGTCAAGTATCACCCGGTGCTCGTGGACGGGGCGTCTGATGATGAGTCGATACTAGAGGATGTCGGGCTGGACGGGTCGATCGTCTGGACCCCTGGTCATACAAAGGGGTCCATCTCTCTATTCGTAAACAAGAGCAGGGTTGCCATTATCGGCGATCTTCTGAGGACCAAGCGCGGCAAGCTTAGAGAGCCACTATTCATGGAGAATATCTCACAGGAAAGGTCGAGTGTTCAGCGAATCCTCGATCTGCATCCGGTCATCCTCTGCCCAAGCCGCGGCAAACCCTTGCCCCCTTCGAAAATCAGGATCAAAGAGAGGATTGCCAAACCAGTGAAAATGGAGACGAAGAAAGACGCAGAGGATATTGATCTTGAGAGTCTTGCGAAGGATCTTTCAGCTGAAGCATCTTAGAGATGATCAAATCTTCGGACAGAGGTAGCCCTAGCAAGGACTATCTGAAAAGAAAAGATTGGGAGTTTGATGATTTACTTTCGAACCTTACCGAAGCGGGCTGCTACGTCGTCCCAGTTGACCACATTCCACCAAGCGTCAACATACTTGGCGCGGTCATTCACGTAGTCGAGATAGTATGCGTGCTCCCAAACATCGACGGCTAGGAGTGGAGTCATGCCTTGGACGGCTAGGTCCATGTGCTTCTCGGCCTGGAGGGTGATCAGCTGGTCTGAGGCTGGCTCGTAGGCTAGTATTCCCCAGCCTGATCCTTCGACCTGTTTGGCGGTGTTTCCGAATTGTTCTTTGAAGGAGTCGAACTTTCCAAAGTCCTTGTTGATCTGGTCAGCGATGCGTCCACCGGGCGTTCCGCCTCCACCCTGTTTCATGTTCGGCCAAAACAAGCTGTGCATAGTATGACCTGACGCGTTGAAGGCGAGATCACGAGAGATTCCGCGAACGTCGATTCCCGCGAAGCCGGTCTGTCGTGCTTTCTCTAGCTTGTCTAGTGCCGCGTTTGCTCCGTTGACGTATGCGAGGTGGTGCTTGTCGTGGTGCAGCGTCATTATCTTCTCAGAAATTGTTGGTTCTAGTGCGTTGTACTTGTAGGGCAGGTTCGGTAGAGAGTATCTTTTTCCTGGCATGAAACGTGGCTCGCTGGAACCTTTCACATAAAACTTGGCTCATTTTCTCGCCGGTCTTTTGGAAGCCGCCCCCTCGGAGGGGGGGTGCTGGAATGGATCTTTCTATTCTGGGCTTGATTGATGGTTTGGGGTTCGTCTCGTGGCGGGAAACGGATTCTGATGATGCGCGGGAACGAGCAGGAGCCGCAAGGATAACGAGCATCAGACGTGCGAACTTACAATGTTTCTTCGCCAGTTTTGACTGGCATGGCCGGAGAGTGTGGCCATGGGACGGAACCTGTAAATACATATAGGCACAGGGCTATCGTGTATAACGTACGTCATAAAGGGAGAGTGTGAAGATGGCTAACAAGAGTATTCTGGACCTGGACTACGCCAAGTACGATTTCAAGGATCCAGAAAAATACGTGTTCAAGTCCGAGAAGGGACTCTCACGACAGACTGTCGAACAGATTTCTGAGATGAAGAAAGAGCCCGAATGGATGCTAAAGTTCAGGCTACGAGCATACGAACACTTCGTCAAACGCCCAATGCCCATGTGGGGAGGCGATCTTGCTCACATTGATTTCAATGACATCTACTACTATCTACGTCCCACTGACAAGGTTGAGAAGAGCTGGGACGACGTTCCGGATAAGATCAAAAAGACCTTCGACCGATTGGGCATACCTGAGGCCGAGAAGAAATTCTTGGCTGGAGTGGGTGCCCAGTACGAGTCCGAAGTCGTCTATCATAGTCTTCTAAAACATCTCGAAGATAAAGGAGTCATATTCTGCGACACGGATACTGCTGTTAAGCTTCATCCGGAGCTTGTCAAGAAATATTTCGGGACAATTATCCCTCCTGAAGATAACAAGTTGGCCGCGCTCAACAGCGCCGTCTGGAGCGGTGGCAGCTTCATCTACGTTCCCGAAGGAGTCAAGGTAGATCTTCCTCTACAGGCATATTTCAGAATCAACGCCGCGAACATGGGACAGTTCGAGAGAACGCTCATCATCGCAGACAACTACGCTGATGTTCAGTATATTGAGGGCTGCACAGCCCCGGTCTATTCCAAGGATGCGCTTCACTCCGCAGTAGTCGAGATCATCGCCAAGAAGGGCGCCAAGGTCCGATATACCACGCTCCAAAACTGGAGCTCCGACGTCTACAACCTCGTCACAAAGCGAGCCTATGCGTATGAAGATGCGTCGGTAGAATGGATCGACGCTAACGTAGGCAGCAAGCTTACGATGAAATATCCATCTGTCTATCTGGTCGGGCCTAGGGCCAAAGCCGAGATTGTCTCAGTGGCTTTTGCTGGTAAGGATAGGCATCAGGACACGGGCGCCAAAGTAATCCACCTCGCACCGTACACAAGCTCCCGGATCACGGCGAAGTCCGTCAGCAAGGACGGAGGACTAACGACCTACCGGGGTCTTGTCCACGTGGCCAAGGGAGCAGTTGGCGTAAAATCAAGTGTCCGATGCGATGCCCTCCTAATGGACGATCGATCGAAGACAACTACCTATCCTTACATGGAGGTTAACGAGGACGACGCGACCATAACGCACGAGGCCACCGTTGGAAGGATCAACGAGGATCAATTGTTCTATCTAATGTCCAGAGGCTTGTCTGAGACCCAGGCTCTCAGCATGATCGTCACAGGATTCATGGAACCCTTCACCCGGGTCCTACCGATGGAGTACGCGGTAGAGTTCAACAGGCTCATCGAGATGGAAATGGAAGGCGCCGTAGGCTAATTCCTCCGAGCCCAAACCTTCTAAACATATTCCTGGCCCTCAACTAGCCATGGGCAACTCTCTC
>Ga0209154_1000230_pt1 | contig 39939 bp, 38 predicted proteins | sample GraSoiAngelo_121_FD_185878 | JGI IMG/M metagenome (GOLD analysis project Ga0209154, IMG submission 185878) | Grasslands soil microbial communities from the Angelo Coastal Reserve, California, USA - 14_0919_12_20cm (SPAdes) (version 2) | ecosystem: Environmental > Terrestrial > Soil > Grasslands ... | reverse complement strand
CGTGGGCGAGCTTGGGATAAAGGCTCTTGTTGACGACCAGCGGCGCCGGATAGGAGAACAGGAGCGTATAGCCGTCCGGATTGGCTTTTATGGCGTATTCCGCGCCGATGTTGCCGGCCGCGCCCGCGCGGTTGTCGACGATGGCCGGCTGGCCCCATTTTCTCTGCAGCTGGTCGGCGATGATACGCGCCAAAGTGTCGGTCGTGGCCCCGGGCGCGGCCGGCACGATGATCTTGATCGGACTGCCGGGATAGTCCTGTTCCTGGGCCTGGACCGAGAGAGCGAATGCCATCGCGCCGGCAAGCAGGGCTCGGCCAAGCATGATCTTTCTGGCGGTCATGTCCTATGCCTGCCGAGCGGCCCCGGCGGCGGATCAAAATAGTATCAAAATAGCGCCGACGCCTGCGGAGCACGCCATCTCAGGGCCGCAGGAAAGAGCACAACGGAACTCCATTTTCGCGGCGGCCAACAGGAGGCTTGAAGATGCCCGTCATCGACGCAGACTCGCACGTGGTGGAAACGGAACGGACCTGGACGTTTATGCCGGACGAACAAGAGGAGTACCGGCCCGCGGTGCTCGTGCGCAAGAGCGGCCGCACCCGCGCTTCCGAATACTGGCTCATCGATGACCGGGTCTTCGCGAAGAATGCCAACGTCGGACAAGACACGCCGGAGGCGGCGCGCGAGGCCGCCGATATCGCGAAGCGTGTCGCGCACATGGACGAGCTCGGCGTCGACATGCACGTGCTTTACCCGTCTCTTTTTCTCAGACCGCTGACCAAGCGGGTCGAGGTCGACACCGCGCTTTGCAGGACCTACAACCGCTGGCTGGCGAGCATCTGGGGCCGGGCTCCGGAGCGCCTGCGTTGGGTGGTGATTCCGCCCATGGGCGACCGCGAAAAAGCTCTGGAGGAAATCCATTTCGGCAAGGAGCACGGCGCCTGCGGCGTGTTCGTGCGCGCCTTCGAGGACGATCAGCGCATCTCCGATCCCTACTTCTTTCCGCTCTACTCGGCGGCGCAGGCGCTGAACCTGCCTATCTGCATCCATGCCTCCACTGGCAACTTCGATCACTTCGAGCTGTTCTTCACCGACTCCGGTTTTTCGACGTTCAAATTGTCCGTCGTCGGGACCTTTCATGATCTTCTTCTTAAGCGAGTGCCGGTGAAGTTTCCGGATTTGCGCTGGGCATTCATCGAAGTGAGCGCGCAGTGGTTGCCGTACGTCATGAACGATCTTTCATTGCGGTTCGGGAAGCGGGGCGAGCCTTTTCTCAGCAAGGCTGCGCTCAAGGAGAACCGCATGTACGTCGCCTGCCAGACCTCGGATGACCTCGATCTCATCCTCGAACGGGTAGGCGAGGAGAACATCGTCATCGGCACCGATTATGGCCACAACGACACGGCCTCGGAGCTGCACGCGCTGCGCAAGCTGCGTCAAGGCGGCGCGATCGGCGCGGCGACGGCGAACAAGATCCTGTGGGAGAACCCCAAGCGGCTGTACGGCTTATAGTTTTCCACGCGCCTGCGGCCTGCCGATCCGATGGCTGGAAGAGAAACACTGAGCGCACCGGATTTTTTTATCCGAAGCCTGGGTCTGTGCAGCCTGCTGCTGTCGGTGATCGCGCTCGCGGTCGAGAGCACTCCGGAGATGGCGCGGCTGGCGCGCTATGCCGGCGCCGACCGCGAGCAGCTGCTTATCCGCGGGGCGCAGAAGGAAGGCGAAGTGACTCTCTACGCCGCGACGCAAATCAACGATATGCGGCCGGTCATCCAAGCCTTCACGAAGAAGTATGGCGTACGCGTCAATTTCTGGCGCGCGGGCAGGGAGGAGATACTGAACCGTGTCGTCAACGAGACACGCAGCGGCCGAGCCGGCGCAGACGTGATCGAGCAGAGCAGCCTGACGCTGGAGATGCTCCACCGCGAGGGCCTGCTGCAGAAAGTGGAGTCGCCCGCGTTCTCGACTTTGGTGCCGGCCGCCCTGGCGCCGCATCGGGAATGGACCGCGGTGTCCTTGGATTACGTCGTGCAGGCCTACAACACGAACCTGGTCAAGAAATCCGAGCTGCCGCAGCGATGGGAGGATCTGCTCGACGCGAAATGGAAGGGCCGTCTCGGCATCGAGAGGTACAACGCGGAATGGTTGCTCGCGGTCGTGGGACAAATGGGCGGGGAAGAGAAAGGCGTGGCGCTGCTCAAGGAGATCGTGCGCAAGAACGGCGTTTCGGTGCGCAAGGGCTATACGCTGCTGACCAAGCTGACGGCTTCAGGCGAGGTGCCCCTGGCGCTCACCGTCTACAGCTATATGCCCGAACAACTGAAGAAGGCAGGCCAGCCTATCGACTGGTTCTTTCTCGGCGGGAAGGCGCTCGCAAGGCCTCACGCCATCGGCGTCACTCGTCGCGCACCGCATCCCGCGGCGGCGCTGCTGTTCTATGAGTTCGAGCTGACCGAGGGCCAAAAAATACTGGCGAGCCACGATTTCGTTGTGACCAGCAATGCGATCAGGAATCCCGTCCGGGAATTGCCGCTCGACCTGATCGACCTGGGCGAAGTCCTCGATCGTTACAAGAAGTGGGACGGCCTGTACGACGAGATCTTCGTGAGTCAGGCGCGTTAGGCCGGTCCGGGCGAGGAAACGGAGCAGGGACGAAGCGGACATTGGCTTGGTTGGCGGCGGGCCGCGGCCGCCCGCGTCCGTTATTCGATTCCCGCCGCCCACCTTGCGGCCGCTCGCGACGGAAACGGCCACTAAGAGCGCGGCCTACTAGCTGCCGCCAGTGTCCTGAGCGCTGATTGAAGCACCCAAGGGTCGGCGTCCTCCATAGCAGCAGCAGTTCAGTCGCGGGGGTTGCGGGAAGGTTCATGGTGGCTCCTGTTTCGGGGATCGCTAATAGGCGGTGACTGTGAAGCTGCGGAGGTCGCGGCTTTCAGTCCTTCGGCGTGATGAAGCGCCAGCCCTCGGAGGTCTTGACGAAGACGAAGCCGGTGGCCGTATCGAGGAAGACCTCGTGCGAACGACTTTCGAGGTCACGGCCCACGAAGCGCCATCCCGAGGGCAGCTTCACGAACACGAAGCCTGTCGGCAGGTCGTGATAGGTGTCGTACAGCGAAGCAGCCTCGGCCTGGTGGACGGTTCGAGTGTCGAGCGGCGAGGCGAGTGTGCCCAAGGCAGTGCCGGCAAGGCCGAAAGCCACGACGGTGGCGCGCGCGGCGCGGATGATGGTGCGGGACAGTTGGTGGGACTTGAATGCGTTCACGGTGATCCTCCATGTAGACAGTGCCGCGCAACCCGCGACCAGGCCGGCCGCGGCGACAAGCGGGATGAATCGCCTCATTGGCTTCTACTTCCTGCGTTCTGGATGGCGCTCGCCCACAGGGTGCGGACCGCAGTGTCGGTTTCCTGCGGGTACTGCTTGATGAACGCGGCAGCGACCTCTGGATCGACCAAGTGCCGATAACGCTCCGTGCCAAGGCAGCCCTTGAGCTGCCACATGCCGACGCCGAGCGCGTAACTTGCATAGAGAAGGCGGGTGCTTTCGCCCGAAGGCAGCTCGAACACCGCGTCCAGTGCTTCGCCCGCGGCGATCAGGCGCTCCCGCATGCGCAGCTTGAAAGCCAGTGCCGCCTCCGCCGTGACGGAGCGCTCGGTGAGGCCAGTGACATGCGTGGCGAGCGAAAGCAGCACCGGATTCCCGAGAATCTCCGTGTTGCTGATCGCGAGCAGGTCGTCCAGCTTGAAGCGCCGCTTCGAGCGAACCGCGAGGTGCAGCTTTTCAAAGAAGGTGGCCATGTAGCGCTCGTATAACGCGAGGAGCACTTCTTCCTTGCTCGGGAAGTAGAGGTAAAGCGTCCCCTTCGCGACGCCGGACGCTTCGGCGAGCTCGTCCATGCTGGCGAGCCCTTCCGGCCGGCTGCGGAACAGCTCATCCGCCGCATCGAGAATGGCGTTGCCCCGCTGCTGCTTGTCTTCGTCGCGAATCGCGCGTGCTTTAAGGGCCATGGGATCTTTCATGACTGACGGTCAGTCATTTATAAATGACCTGTGGTCATTTGTCAAGCGGCTCACGCGTCCGAGCCCCGGAAACGACGGTCTTTCTTTTCTCGTCAATGGGTTGCACGGCTACCCACCCCGCCATCGCGCTTCCGACTCGCCACACCAGAAACAATGTTAGTAGACACTCACTCCATAAGCCTGGCTCAGCTGCAATAACGGGGTGGGCTGCGGGTGCAAGAATGCCTGCTGACATCATGTACAGGAATCCGCTTTAAACGCGGAGAATGATACTTGACTACCGTAGGTGGTTAGTATAGCGTCGTGTACGGTTTTCCGCTTTTGGAGCGGATTTTCGTACATGATAAACTCGTCCAAAGACTTGGCTACGTTTCTGACTCATCTCCAATCTTTGGGGCGCGTTGTCTTTACCGCAAACGAGGCCACCAAAGAGCTAGGTATAAGGCATGGCGCTTTTCTCGACGCGGCGGAGCGCCTTCAGCGCCGCAAATCGCTCCTGAGACTTCGTCCCGGCTTTTACGTGATTGTCCCGGCACAGTACTCGTCATGGGGTGCCCCACCGCCAACTTGGTTCATACATGACCTGATGCGCCATGAGAAGGCCGCCTACTACGTCGGAATACTGAAAGCGGCGGAACTCCACGGCGCCACGCACCACGCCGTAATGGAATTCCAGGTCGTCACCACGAAGCGCATCCGACGACTCCGGGCCGGCCGTTCGCTCATCACCTTCTACTTCCGGAAAAGCATCCAGGATGTAAGCGAGGCGATAACCGGCTGGAAAACCGACACCGGGCGCATGCAAATTTCGTCTGTTGAGCTTACCGCACTGGATCTATTTCGATATTCACGCGGAGCGGGCGGAATAGATCACATTGCAACCGTGCTCTCTGACTTGGCGCCCAAACTGGACGCGCTCAAGCTAGCAGAACTGTCAGATACCTTCGAACGACCGGTAATACAAAGACTCGGGTACATGCTCGATCATCTTAGCCACCGGGATCGTACAGCGGAGTTGTGGTCGCGCATGTCACAGCATTCCACTTCAATTAAATGGGTCAACCTAGATCCCAGAATTGCGACGAAGACGAACGCTGCTGCCTCCCGGTCCGCAAAAAATGAGCGTTGGCGGATTATCGTCAACAGAATGCCGGAGCTCGACCAATGATTCCAGTGATGAATATCATCGCCTGGGGAAACGTTGTTCCTTGGACAGATCAAAGGCAGATTGAGCAGGACCTTGTCATCTCTCGCGTGCTCGTGGAACTTTTCTCCAATCCGCTGTTGCGCGATGCAGTGCGCTTTCGCGGCGGCACCGCACTAAACAAGTTGCATTTTCCGAGACCGCTTCGGTACTCGGAAGACATAGATTTGGTCAGAACAACCCGGGGACCGATCAAACCAATCCTACGCGCAGTAAGAGAAACTCTAGAACCATGGCTCGGCGAAGCAAGCTTCGACAGCAGCCCTCATTCACCCAAGCTTCGATTTAAAGCTCCCGCAGAAGGTGCCGCCAGTGCCGAAATTCGTCTGAAGGTAGAAATCAACACGCGAGAGATCGATCCCTGTGATCGGCCGCTCTCGCTTCCCTTCTCCGTCGACAATGCGTGGTTTACGGGACGTGCCGACATAGCCACGTTCTCTCGAGAAGAAATCCTCGCAACCAAGCTTCGTGCCCTTCTTCAACGCAACAAAGGAAGAGATCTCTTCGATCTCGCCCACGCGCTGGACGTCTTCGATGGACTTAATACGACGCGCGTGGTCGAATGCCTACAGTATTACCTCAAGCTGTCCAACGCCAAGATTTCGCGCTCACAGGCCCAAGAGCGCATATTCGACAAGCTAGCTGATCCGAGTTTCTTGAAGGACATGCGTCCTCTACTGGCAGCTGACCAAGCGGAAAAATTGGATGACGCGGCGATAAAGGCAGCATTCGCCAAAGTCTACTTCGGCCTCATCACGCAAATCCCGGGCGAAGCTTGGGCATCGGCGGAGGAATTTGAGGAGAAGCACGGTCTCGCGAAGGTTTCTGTATCCGCCGACTAGTAAACGTCGATCTTCAACGTCACGCCAGAATTTCGTATCTCCCGACGCCAGCACTGGAAGCGCAAGACCTTCGCCGGATCTTCCAGGCACCACTGCCATGATGCAGCAGTCCTTTTCTGCTATGAAAATACAGCGTCTGTTCGCGTGACCTACACCGCGACCTACACAGCTCACACTTGTCCAATCTTGGACAGCACCGCGAGACGTCTCGACGCAGCCGATCTGCAAAGACGAGGTCGGTTTGCTTGAGCCCGGCGCTACCGACTTACCGTCGTAAGTGCTTGAGCACTTATGGGCTATAAGCGGCCATGGACTCCAGATACCCCCACGGGTACCCTCAATCGGTGGCCGTACTCCAGGGGATGCAGTAGCGGAAACATCATCACTGCGACTCAGCGTCCGCTCCCGACCCCAAAGTAGATATTCAAGATTAGACTTTCCGGCAAAGTTTGCCCAAGAGGCGGGTATCGGATGCGAAGTGGCCGGGTAATCTTGTTCGATCTTGGAGGGGTTCTGATTGAGAACACCGGAGAAAAAGGCCTAAGAACACTACTCCCGTACGAACTTAGTCGGCAGGACATTTGGAGTCGCTGGCTGGCATCAAATGCAGTAAGGCGGTTTGAGCGCGGGCTTATCTCACCAGAGATATTTGCGGCACAGTTCATTGAAGAGTGGCGGCTGGAGCTTGGACCCTCTGAGTTCATTGAGGCCTTTGCAACGTGGCCTAGAGGATTATTTGATGGCGCAAAGACGCTTGTTCGAAATCTACGTACGCAACATCACGTTGGATGTCTGAGTAATACCAACCCTGTGCATTGGGCGCGCTTTCCGGATCTACGGGAATTGTTCGACTCAAATTTTGTGTCTCACTTGACCGGATTCGTGAAACCGGATCCTGAAGCCTATGAACACGTCCTTCGAGAACTTGATGTGCAGGCGGACGCCGTATATTTCTTTGACGATCTCTTGCAGAACATTGATGCGGCGAGAGCAGTTGGAATTAACGCGGTTCATGTAAGAGCATTTGCGGAAGTTGAGCCCGCCTTGCGCGCAGAAGGTTTGTACACATAAGGAAACAACTCTCCGGTGTCCGCTCTTTGCCCAGAACCGGTTGTTCACCGCCTATCGATCCTTCCAGCCTTACTGCTCTATGTCCTGATCCTCGTCTTCGTCCTTTTCGTCTTCCCAGGCGTAGCGTTTGAGCGGTGGCAAGTCCAGGCGCCGAGCCGCGATCGCCAGCGCGAGCCCGATCAGCGCGGCCGCCAGATGGGTTTCCCAGGAAACCCCGGGCTGGATCGGAAATACCCCCCAAACCATGGAACCGTAGAGAAAGAAAACCAGCAGGGACGCGGCGATGGCACGCCGGTCCCGCCGGATCACGCCAGCCACGAAGATATAGCTGACCAGGCCGTAGACCAGCCCGCTGGCGCCGACATGGATGGTTGATTCTTTGGCGAACAACCACACTGCGATGCCCGGCCCCAGGTAAACCACCGGAATCACCTTGATGGCCGAGTTCGGATAGAGGTGCAACATCACCGTCCCCAGCACCAGCAACGGCAGGGAGTTGGTTACCAGGTGGGGGAAGCCATCGTGCAGCAGAGGCGCGAGCAGAATGCCGGGCAGCCCGGCGAACTCGCGTGGATGGACGCCGAAACGCTGCAGCCCCAGATCGAGCCCCCCGTTCAACAATTGGATCAGCCAGAGCAGGACGACGAAGCCCAGCGCGATCTTGGCCGCCAGCCGGACGTTGGCGCGGGCCCGCTCGGAGGTGGTGTAGTCCGGATCGGGGATATGAACCTGCATTGAGGAACAAGATACTTCGTCACCCGTACGCATACAACGCTACTCGGACAGATAGGGAAAGGCGATCCGACGACGAGGATCAGGACCCGTCCTGTTATGGGACGATTGGCTCGAAGCAACGACCCGAATTAACAGACAGTGCTAATCACTGCGGCCTACACTAAAACTTGGAAGAGGAAGCTAGCTCAGCGGGTCAGGTGGCTCGGATGCCACCCTTGGAGCGCAAAATAAGTGGCAAGCGATAAGGCAAAAGAAGTCTGAACTCTCCGTTTCTGATTTTGTAATCCAGTGGGTTTACGCCAGCGGCGTGAACCTGGACCAAAACGTCATCGTCTCGCAGCTCCGGCTCCGGCATTTCGCCAAGCCGTCCGCCCCCCTACTTCATAGCGCTCGACGATAAATGCCTTCATGACAATTTCCGACTTACTTCTCCAAGACCGGAGTGCGAGGCAGCGACGCGGCTGGCGCGTCAAGCCGCAGTTCCTTTCGAATCCCAGCGTCCACCAAGCCAGCGGGCGCAAGACTTCGAAGCAACCGCATGCGGCGCGCGAGAGCACCAGCTGTATATCGGAGTTTCGGGCGAGGCGCGCTAGCAGCTTTCAGCACAACGTCGGCCACGACTCCGGGCTCGTCTGCAGCCGCCAGCACCTCCTTCATCTGCCTACCCAAGGCCGCACGAACCTCGCGGTACTCATCGAGCTTGGAATCGGGCTCAAGGAAGTTCACATCAAACTGCGTCTTCGTGTACGCAGGTTCGACGACCGTGACCCGGATGCCCCTCGTTCGGAGCTCGTGGTCGAGCGATTCCGAATAACCTTCGATCGCGTGCTTGGTTGCGGAATAAAGCGCCATGTACGGTGCGGGCAAGAAGCCCAGCACGGAACCGATGTTGATGATGCGACCGCTCCCCTGGTACCGCATGTGGGGCACAACGGCTCGCGTCATCCGCACGATCCCGAAGAAGTTCGTATCGAAGATCGATCGCGCTTGCTCGATAGAGCTCTCTTCCGCTCCGGCGGGAGCGACACTGAAGCCCGCGTTGTTCACGAGCAGGTCGATGCGGCCTTCCAACCGCATCAGTTCTCTGACAGCGGCTTCGACTGATTCGTCGCTGGTCACGTCGAGGAGCAGCATCTCGAACGAGCGCTGGCCCGCTAGGGCTGGCCGTCTGCTCGTGCCGTAGACCTTGTAGCCAGCCATCGCAAGCCGCGTCGCCGTGGCTTCGCCGATGCCTGATGAGGCGCCCGTAACGAGCGCTATCTTGCTCTTCATAATGTCGTTCCTTTGTGAAAGCTATTAGCTCTGCCGGCGGGGCACGATGAGGTTGCCGACGGACACCTGTACGGCCTCGCCCTTCTGGTTGCGGGTCGTGGTGCGCACTTTGATCACTCCCTGATTCGGGCGCGATTTCGAAGGCCGGACTTCGAGCACCTCGCTCTCGACGCTCAGCTCGTCGCCTGGCCGCACCGGCAGCGGCCAGCGAAATTCATCGAAGCCGGCGCCGACGATGCCGCCGGCGGGTTTGAGCTCGCTGTGGACTAGTAGGCGCATCGTGAGTGCCGCGGTATGCCAGCCGCTCGCGACCAATCCGCCGAAGATGGTGCGGCGCGCCGCGTCTTCGTGGAGGTGGAAAGGCTGCGGATCGAATTCCGCCGCGAACGCCTTGATGCGCTCCTTGCCAACGGTGATCCGGCCAGAGCCGTAGACCTGGCCCACGGCGAAGTCCTCGAGATATTTTTCGCTCACGTCAGCGATCTCCTTTGCAGCGGCCACATCAGCGGGCCGAACCACGCGCCGCCGGCGACGGCCGCGGCATTAATGAGTCCGAAGGCGGCCAGCGCCAGGCTTTGCGCGAGGAAAACATGCGACAGGTTGCCACTCCAGCGCAGCGCGAGCGAGCCGATGAGCGCGGCGATCGCGAGGCGCGTCAGATTGGCGATCAGGGGCCACAGCAGGCGGCCGGCGCCTTGCGAAGCGAAATACAGCGCGAGCGCGAGGCCCAGCATGCCGTAGAACGGGCCCACGACGCGCAGATAGCGCGCGCCTGCGTCGAGCATGTCGGGATTGCTGTCGAAGAGCGAGAGCCAAGCCATCGGAAACGCCGCGGCAGCGAGCCCGATCGCTTCGGTGAGTAGCACGGCGATCGCGGCGCCGATCCACGCGGTGCGCAGCGCGCGCTCGCGCTTGCCCGCTCCGATGCTCGTGCCGACCATCGCCACCACAGGACCGCCCAGTCCGAAGACCAGCGGCACGAGCAGATACTCGAGGCGCGAGCCGGTTCCGTAGCCCGCGATCGCGGCGGCTCCGAAACTGCCGGCGAGCGACGTGCCGATCATGATGGTGAGGTTGGTGGACGCCGTCACGAGCGCGGCGACGGTGCCGACGCGCAGGATCTCCCTGAAGAGTGGCCACCGAAAGCCCATCGCACGCAGCGATGGACGCAGCACGCTCCTGCCCGACCAGAGATAGGCGGCGAGCGCCAAGGAGCCCAATGCGTAATATGCAACGAACGCGAGCGCGCCGCCCGCGATCCCGAGCGCCGGAAACGGTCCCCAGCCGAAGATGAGCGCCGGCGAGAGCGGAATCACGACCAGGGCGCCGACGCAGATCACCGAGGCCGGCAACGCCATGTTGCCCGTGCCGCGGATGACCGCGGCGAGCGAATTGAAGAGCCACACGAGCACCGCGCCGGCGAAAACCCAGTTGGAATACGTCAACGCCGCTGCGAGAGATGGACCGCTGCCGCCCATCGCCTGGTAGAGCGCGCGGCCGCCGCCGAGCACGCCGAGCATGAATGCGACGCCAAAAGCGAGCGCGATCACGAGCGCATGCAGCGCCAAGGCATCGGCCTCCGCGCGGCGGCCGCCGCCCAGGGCCCGCGCGATGGCCGAGGCGATGCCGCCGCCTATCGCGCCGCCGGACATCATCTGCATCAGCATCACTACGGGAAATACCACCGCAACGCCGGCGAGCGCGTCGGTGCCGAGCTTGCCGATGAAATAGGTTTCCACGAGGCCGACCGCCGCCTGTACCACCATGACGAGCACATTGGGCACCGCGAGCCGCAGCAGGGTGGCGGCGATCGGCGCCTCGAGCAGCGCGTGCGTCCGCGGATCCATGCGATCGCTCATGAGGGCTGCTCGAAGACGAGGCAGGTGGTGGTCATCGCAGCCGCAACGATGCCGCTGGGGGCTCGATTTTGATGTCGCCGCCCAACATAAATATGATGTATGTCATATTACTAGTTAAAAAATCAGCCAATTACCCTACAGATGAGCTCGCGCGCGGCCTTGCGGATTTCCTTGGAAAGCTGCGGATCGTCCACCGCGCGAGCGACCATAAGCGCACCAACCATGCTTGCCACCACGGCCATGGCCTTGTCGTGCGCGGCCTGCTTTCCCCAATCAGGGAACTGGCGCTCAACGAGCCCGATCATGTCCTTGATGCGGCGCTTGACGGCGCGCCGAACTTCCTGCTGCTGACGCGGCACCTCGCTGCCCGCGGCGGCGAGCGCGCAGCCCATGCCCTGCTCGGGCGCCTCGACGTGCGCGTCGGAGAGATAGGAATCTACGACGGCCATCAGCTCCTCACCTGGTTTCGCTCGCGCAATGGCCCGCGACAGGTTCTCGGTCGACTCCACGCCGGCCTGCTCGGCGGCCTGCGCTAGCAGCGCATCGCGCGACGCGAAGTGCGCGTAGAACCCGCCGTGCGTAAGGCCTGCCTGCTTCATCACGTCGGCAACGCCCACGCCGTCGTAACCGTGCTTGCGAATGGCACGCGCGGCCGCGCGCAGGATACGCTCGCGGGTCTGCTCCTTTCTGGAAAGCGTCTTGGGCATATGCGATATGATGATCATCATATATCGCTATCGCAATCCTGTCAAGACCGACTTCCCGAAAAGCGAATAGCCGCTTCAAGGCGGCTGGAACATGGCGTTCAAAGCTGTCAACGAGTAACCAATGAGCCACATGGAACGCCAGAACTTCACATCGTCCGGAAGCGTCAGCGAAAACCGAAGACCTTCACCAGACCTTCCAGGAACCTCGGGCCTGATGCAGCAGTCCTTTTCTGCTATGAAAATACAGCGTCTGTTCGCGTGACCTACACCGCGACCTACACAGCTCACACTTGTCCAATCTTGGACAGCACCGCGAGACGTCTCGACGCGGCCGATCTGCAAAGAAAAGGTCGGTTGGCCATTGCATGGCCGGGGAGCCTACGACTGGCGCGTTACACAGATACCGTCCGCACGCGCAAGCGGCCCTCCTAACTCCGCCGCCGGCTCACCCTCTTCGCGCTCTCCGCACCCGCCGCACGCGCTGCAACGCCCGTAAGCTTCATCGCGCAGCCTGATCCAACCACGTCTTCACCATGCCCGCGATCTCGTCCGAGTTGCGGTCCATCATCATCATGTGCGAGTTGCCCTTCATGCCTCGCTCCGGCAGCCTGATTTCGGTCACCGAAGAGCCCGCCGCCAGTAATCCGTCGCGGTAACGCGCAATTGCAGGCGTGATCTTCCGCCACAAGTCGTGTGCGTCGAGGTGATCGCCCCATACAAACAAATGCGGAACGGCTTTCAGGGGCCCGAGATCCGTCTTGGCGGGATCAGGAGCGCCCGAAGGCTCGATAGCAGCGATCGCTCGGATCTTATCGGGTGCGCGCAAGGCCGCGTTAAAGGCGAAGTTGCCGCCCTGGCTGTGGACGATGATGACGCAGGGGCAGATCTTCCGTACCAGTGCGTCGTATGCGCGCTGCGTAGCCACGTCATTCGTGGCCCAACGGGGCACGCCCTGCTTCATGAACTGGTCAAACGCGCCGACCGGAAACTGCGTGTCCGGCCAGGCCGTTCTCTTTGGCGGTTCCGTCGCGTAAGAGTCCCGCGGTCCGATGCGAAAGAGTTCCCAGGCCTCCTTCTTTGTTCGGAAGAACGGCTCGCCTTTGAAGATCTCCGGATAGCGCGACCAAGAGGCCCTGCCGCGCTCTACTGCGTCCGCGACGTACACATCGTAGCCGGCCTTCAAGAAGTAGCTTTGCCAACCGGGGTTGCCGTCGGGCTTCGTTTCCCAGGTGACGCCCGTGAGGCCCCCACCGTGGATCATAAGGATGGGATACCGCCCGCTCGGGCTGACGAGCTTCATCCATTGCACGTACATCTGTTCTGTCTCGAAATCTCCATTCGGGTCGACGCGGAATGGGGGCGCGCCAGCGGTGAATACGATTTCTCGGATAGGCAGGCCGGAGAGCGTAACCGGGCGACCCCCGACGTGCATGCTTCCGACATCTGAGACTCGCATGCCGCTGCACCCGTATAGCGCGCACGCGAGAAGAGCTGCTAGAGCACCGCTTTGTTTCATTAGTTAATGTTAGCCTGCGTCCTTGAAGGAGACATGCTTATGCACGAGAGCAGCCATATGCTCAGCACGGGCGCCGCGCACGCGGCGGGCGTTTGGGAGCAAGATATCGATCCCGAGGGACGCATACAAGGGGAGGCCGGCCATGGAGCCAAGCATTCGAGCAAGGCAGGAGTTGGAAAGACTGGAGGTGGTTGCAGGAAATGGGCTTCTTAACCGCCGTGCTTTCTTGCGCGGCGGCGCGGCATTCGCGGCAGCCGTGACGGGTTATACGGTCGCCGGATCCGCGGCAGCCGAGCCGCTCAAGGACGATCCGTGGAGCCTGGAGATGGGCGCTGTGACGCCGCCCCTGCAGACGCCGTCGCGATTCGAGAAACACGTCGTGCGGACGCTTAGCAACCCCAACAACGAGCTGCGCAACTCGCACGCGCGCACGCCGCACCATCTGCTGAACGGCACGATCACGCCGAACAGCATGCACTTCAGCATCAACCACTCCGGCCTCCCCGACATTGACCCCGCAAAGCACCGACTCGTGATCCACGGCATGGTGAGGCAGCCGCTCGTGTTCACGGTCGAGTCGCTGCTGCGCTACCCGATGGAGTCGCGCATGGCGTTCGTCGAGTGCAGCGGCAACAGCGCCCCGATGTTCTCCAACCAGCCGGTCCAGGCGACAGCGCAGGCGCTGCACGGCCTGGTGTCCTGCTCCGAGTGGACCGGTGTGCGGCTTTCCACGCTGCTCGACGAAGCGGGCTTCGATCCGAAGGCGAAATGGGTCATCGCCGAAGGCGCGGACTCCCTGGCCTTGCACCGCAGCGTGCCGATGAAAAAAGCGCTGGACGACGCGATGATCGGCCTCTACCAGAACGGCGAGCGGCTGATGCCCGGGAACGGCTACCCGATGCGCCTGCTGCTGCCCGGCTATCAAGGCAACATGAACGTCAAGTTCCTGCGACGGTTGAAGCTCACCGAAGGGCCGGCCATGAGCTATTACGAGGGTAAGATCTATTCACAGCTCCTACCGGATGGAAAGGCGTACCGGTTCCACTTCCTGCAGGAGGTTAAATCCTTTATCACCCACCCCTCGTTCGGACTCAAGATGAACGGGCCGGGCTACTATGAGATTTCCGGCATCGCCTATTCCGGCAACGGCCGCATCTCACGGGTCATGGTTTCGGCCGATGGCGGGAAGACGTGGGCGCAGGCGGCGCTCCAGGAGCCGGTGCACTCGAAGGCTTTTGCCCGCTTCCGCGCGCCCTGGCGCTGGAATGGCGGTCCCGCGGTCCTGCAAAGTCGCGCCTGGGACGAAGCCGGCAACGCGCAACCGACTCGCGCCGAGTTCGTGGCCGTGCGGGGCGAGACGAAGGAGCCGGTTACGAATCTTCTCGCGTTCCCCAACCAGCACTACAACAGCATCACGAGCTGGGGGATCGGCAGCGATGGGGAGATCAAACATGTCTACGCTTAAGCTGGTCCTCGCCTTTGTCCTCGCGCTCGTCTTAGGCTCGGGCGCTGCGCTCGCCCAGACGCCCCGACTCGGAAAACCGATCTCCGAGGCGGACATCAAGGCCTGGGACATCGCCGTGATGCCAGACGGCACTGGCTTGCCGCCCGGCAGCGGGACGGCGGTCCAGGGCGCCCGCGTCTTCGCCGAGAAATGCTCAGCGTGCCACGGTGAAGGCGGAAAAGGGAGTCCTCTCGCCCCTGCGCCGCTGTTCGGCGGCGCACCGCTCACCAGCGGCATCGAAACGCCCAAGACCATCGGCAATTTCTTTGGCTATTCGACGATCGTTTTCGACTTCGTCCGGCGGGCGATGCCGTTCAGTCAGCCGCGGACGCTGACTGACGACGAGGTCTATGCGGCGACCGCTTATCTCCTCTGGCTCAACAAGATCATCGGCGAGAACGACGTGATGGACGCGAAGACGCTGCCGCAGGTGAAAATGCCCAACCGCGACGGATTCATCATCCGTTTTCCGGACAAGATCTAGCGGGCGTGGATCAATAGCCGAACGCGGCACCGTCGCTCCTCGGGTCGGCGCCGCCTACGCGCATGCCCGACACCGGATCGATCATGATGCCGTGCGCGTGGCCGGCGAGCTCGCAAGCCGCTGCTGGAGAGGGGTTTGTAACCGGTTGTTTGAGCACGGCTACCATCTTGTCAAGGTTGGTAGCCCGCTAGGCTGCACCGAGGACGACATCGTCGACCCTGTTTCTGATCGAGGTCGAGCGGCACAAGGATTCGCCGGCGTCCGCTCCTGGGGCGATTCGCGACATGTCAGCAACCGATCCGGAGCAGCAGACCTTCGTTGCCGTCACTACTCCTTAACGTTCCGATTGTGGTGGCCTATCTGCCCAAGGGCAGCCTGGCAGACCTCCCAATCTCAGTTTCCATCAGCCCAGGCGAAGCGCCCCATGTGGCCGCTGTGTTTGACGCCACCGACAGTCGAGCCGGGACCTTACGAAAATAGCGCGGCGGGTATAGTCGGAACGATATTGCAATCAAAGACGGTGAGGAGAGTCATGAGCCAAACGACAAGAATGTGCCTGCTTGGCTGGCTGGGGATGGCTTTGTTGGCGGGTTATGCGAAGATCGGATGGTCTCAGGTGGTGGCTGCGGGACAGGTCACGGTGCTGAAAGGCGCGACGATCATCGACGGTACGGGAAAAGCGCCGATGCCGTACGGAGTGATCGTGATCCAGGGAGAGAAGATCAAGGCCGTAGGAGGCAAAAACACGGCTTATCCTGCCGATGCCAAAGTCATCGATGCCGCGGGAAAGTTCATTATCCCCGGTCTGATCGACATGCACGTGCACTACCGCCCTTGGCTGGGAGAGCTGTTCCTCAACTATGGCGTGACCTCCATCGCGGTCCCCGGAAATCCCGCCTACGAGCCCGCGGAACGGGAGCCCTCTTATAGACCGGAGGCAAGGTCGCCGAGAATTTTCAGCACTTCCGGCAGGCTGCCGGTGAACGGAGCTATGACTCGCGAGCAAGTGCAGGACATGGTTCGGGAGTGGCTGACGAGAAAACCGGATTACGCGGCGCTCCCCTCTTTCAATGAACGCAATGCGCAGGTGTACCAGTGGACCGCGGAACTGGTACACGAAGCCGGGCTGATGGTCTTCGGGCACACCGAGAACGCCCCCGGGTCCGTTCGTGCAGGCCAGGACGTCGTCGAGCATCTGTGGGGATTCGCGGAAGCGCTGATGACCGCTCAGGAGCTCGAGGACTTCCACAAGGGCAAGTACCTCCACTGGGGGCTGTTCCTGAAAGATCAGGCGCGAATCGATCAGCTGATCAAGGACGCAGTGGCGAAGGGTACCTATTTGAATCCGACGCTCGTATACGAGCTCGGATCGCAGACCGCCCTGGCTCGCGATCACGAGGTCGAGGTCTATAACCTGTTTCGGGATGAAAAGCTGATGGCCTATTTTCCGCGGAACCTGGCGGAAGGCGCCCTGTTCAAGCTGCGCGCGGCCAGAAACTTCTCGACGAGATATGAAAACCAAGCTGCATTTTCGGTTCTCGATCCGAAAGACAGGGAGCAGTTTTACGATGCCTATCGGTTGTGCGGCCAGTTCCTGAAGAAGTGGGTTGCGGCCGGCGGAAGGATCATCGGGGGCACGGACGATCCTTCCTCGGGCATCGCGGGCCTGACGCTGCACATGGAAATGGCCATGATGGTCGAATCGGGTCTTACGCGCATGCAAGCTCTCCAATCGGTGACGGGCTGGAGCGCCGCATTGCTCAATGGGCGACGCAAAACCGCGTCGATTCCGACGGTAGGGGTGATTGCCGACGGTGCTTACGCCGATCTGGTCGTGCTGGGTGCCGATCCGCTCGATAACATCGGGAACACCAAGAAGATCGAGCGCGTCATGAAGGGAGGGCGGTTCGTGCAATTGGGCTATACGACGAGCTACGGTGCACCGAAACCTGCCGAAACCGCGATCATTCCCAAAACCCCCGAACCGGAGATCAGCGCAGTCGACCCTTACTTGGTCGTCGAGGGAAGCCCGGATTTCGAGATTGCCGTCAATGGGGTCGGATTCGTCGGAAACTCCGTCGTTCGCGTCGACGATATTCCGGTGCCGACCACGTTCGTCGATATCCGAACGGTGCGCGCGAAGATTCCGGCCGCCGCGGTCTCCAGAGCGCTTCCCAACCGTTTCAATGCGCCGGGCCCGGAGCAAAACAACGGCGTGTACGGCGATAAGACGGTCAAAATCACGGTGTTCAACGGTCCTCCGGACGGAGGATTGTCGAACAGCATTTCGCTCAGAGTCATCGCCAAATGGATGGCGGACGAAAAGAATTGAGCTTGGTCATAGCCCGCGCTTTTCGGAGGGCAATATGAAATTGCGGCTTTTGTTCCTGTCGAGCTGCGCTGGCATCGCTGCCGGTTCCGCGCCCGCCTGGGCGCTGGACGGCGCCGCGCTCTATAAAACGCATTGCTCGGCATGCCACGAGGCTGGAGATCAACGTGCGCCCGCCCGCAGCGCCTTGAAACAGCTGTCGCCGCAACAGATCATCACGGCGCTCGAAAAAGGGGCGATGATCGCGCAGGGAGCGGAACGAAGCCGCGCGGAGCGCCGCGTGCTCGCGGAGTATCTCTCCGGAAAGCCTCTCGATGAGATGGCGAATCCGATCCCGAAGTCTGCTTTTTGTCAAAGCTCGGATAGAGGCTTCGCGAAGGCCGCCTCCGGACCTTCCTGGAACGGGTGGGCGGTCACCGCCCAGAACACTCGCTTCCAGCCCGCCGGCGCCGCGGGCTTGCCGCCCGAGGATGTGCCGAAGCTGAAGTTGAAGTGGGCGTTCGGGTTTCCCGGCGCGACTTCGGCGAGCGCGCAGCCGGTTGTTTTCGCAGGCCGCGTGTATGTCGGCAGCTGGGAAGGCGATCTCTATTCGCTCGACGCCAAGACAGGCTGTATTCGCTGGATGATGGAGACCGAGGCCGGAGTTCGTAGCGCGGTCACGATCGGAAAAGCGCCGAGCGGGACCGGCTACACGGCGTACTTCGGAGACTTGGCGGCGAACGTCTACGCCGTGGACGCTGAAACCGGAGAGCTTCGATGGAATGCGAAGGTCGATGATTATCCGCTGGCCCGGATCACCGGATCTCCCACTTTGCACGATGACCGCCTCTACGTTCCGCTCTCCGCTCGCGAAGAGTCCCAGGTGTCCGATCCGAAATATGTCTGCTGCAAATTCCGGGGGAGCGTGATGGCGCTCGATGCGGCCGATGGAAAGCCGATTTGGAAAACTTATGTGATCGAGAAGGAAGCGCAGCCGACACGAATCAGCCGCATCGGGACGCAGCTCTGGGGACCGGCCGGAGGAGCCGTTTGGAGCGCACCGACCGTCGATCCGAAGCAAAATGCGATTTATGTCGGCACCGGGAATTCCTACTCGTTTCCTCCCGTCAAGACCACCGATGCCATTGTCGCCATGGACATGAAGACGGGGAAAATCCGCTGGGTTCGCCAAATGACCGATCTCGATGTGTGGAACGGCGGCTGTCGCGGAGGCGATCCTGTCGTGTGTTCCGAAGATGCGCCAGACTATGACTTTGGCGCATCGCCCATCCTCGTCGAAACCAAAGACGGCAAGCGGGTCCTCCTTGCGGGGAACAAGTCGGCCATTATTTACGCTCTCGATCCCGATCACGACGGCAAAATGATCTGGCAGCAGAAGATCGGCAGAGGCGGCACGTCCGGCGGCGTTCTCTGGGGACCGGCGACCGACAGTCGGAACATTTTCGCCGCCACGGGTGACGGTGTGCGAGTAGGCGGCAGCCGCGAGGTCGACCCCAACATGGGCGGCGGTATCACAGCCGTTGATGTCAGCACCGGCGAGAAGGTTTGGTCCACTCCTCATCCACCCTGCGGCAACAGAAAACCGTGCAGTCCCACTCAAGCCGCCGCCGTGAGCGCAACGGCTGGCGTGGTGTTTTCCGGCTCAAACGATGGACGAATCCGTGCTTATTCCACCCAGGATGGCAAGATCCTCTGGGAATACGACACCGTTCAGGAATTTACGACCGTGAACGCAGTGAAAGCGAGAGGCGGCTCCATTAACAACGGGGGTCCGGCGATCGCAGGCGGAATGGTTTTCACCAATGCCGGGTATTCCCATCACAGCGGCATCATTCCGGGCAACGTGCTGCTGGCATTCTCCGCGCAATGATCTTCATGCCGGATCGGCTGCAGGGCCGCGTCCTCGCACGCCCGAGCAGTTCGACGCGCTGATGCGCGCGGAATACGAGAAGTACGCGAAGCTGGTGAAACTTTCCGGCGCGAAGCTGGATTGAGCCCGAAACGGGCGTCGGGCATGGCATACTGAAGTCGGCGGAGCCAGGATGCGCGGCAGGACGATCTCGGTCGCAAGCGCGCTGTTCCTTTCCCTCACGGGCGGGCTCGCGGCCTCGCTCGCGGTCCCCCAGTACCCGAGCCGCATGGTCAGGGCGATCGTGCCTTACACGCCCGGCAGCAGCGCCGACCTGATCGCGAGAAACCTGGGCCCGCGGCTCTCCGAGAGCTGGAAGGTGCCGTTCGTGGTCGACAACCGCTCGGGAGCAAGCGGAATCATCGGCGTGCAGGCGGCGCTGGCCGCGCCCGCAGACGGCTACACCGTGCTCGTCATGGCCGACAACTTCGCCTCGGCGGCGAGCGTGCGCCGGAACTCGTACGACCCGGTGAACGACCTCGATCCCGTGATCCTGCTCGCACGCGGCGACTATGCGCTGATGGCCTCGGCATCTTTCCCCGCGAAATCCGTCGCGGAGCTCGTGGTCGCGTCGCGCGCCAACCCCGGCATGATCTACTACGCCTCGCCGGGCAGCGGCCTGCCCGCGCACCTCATGATGGAAGTCTTCAAGTCGTCCATGGGCATCGACCTCGTGCACGTGCCCTATAGGAACAACGCTGCCGCGGTCACCGACCTCGCCAGCGGGCAGGTGAGCCTCATGTTCGCCTCGCTGGGCGTGGCGCTGCCGCTCGCCGAAGGCGGGCGCGTCCGCATCCTTGCCGCCGGAGCCGCAAGGCGCGCTGCGCGCACACCCGAAATCCCGAGCTTCATCGAGGCGGGCGTGAAAGACTTCAACGTCGGCACCTGGTTCGCGATGCTCGTGCCGAGGGGCACGCCGCGCGAGATCCGTGCGAAGCTGAACGCGGACGTGGCGGCGCTGTTGAAAGAGCCCGAGGTGGGGAACATCATGGCGAACCAGGGCCTGACGCCCGCGGGCGGAACGCCGGAGGAGCTGCGCGATCTCATCCGGTCGGACTTCGAGCGCTGGAACAAGATCGTGCGCGAAGCGAACATCAAGGCCGACTGATCATGCAAAAAGCAGTGACCCGAACGACCGAAGCTCCCCGTAGTGACGATTCCTTCGAGGACCACTGCTGGAAGGACATCATGCCGCCCGACGTGATCGAGCTCTACTCGAACTACAGGCGCGAGGTCGGCGTCGGTCCCTCGCCCGCCCTCGTCGCGATCGATCTGTACGAGCTCGTCTACCAGGGCGGAGCGAAGCCCGTGCCGCAGGTGATGAAGACCTATCCCAACTCCTGCGGCGAATACGCCTGGGCGGCGATCGCGCCGACGAAGCGCCTGTTCGCCGCGGCGCGCGCGGCGGGGCTGCCCGTCTTCTATTCGACCGCCGACACCCGCCCGCAGAGTCAACCGAAGAACGTGCGCGCGACCCGGCGCCAGGGCGTGCACATCGATCCGGCGCTCTACGCGATCCGGCCCGAGTTCAAGCCGCAGCCCGAGGACGCGGTGATCACGAAGCTCCGCGCGAGCGCGTTCTACGGCACGCCGCTCGCCGCGCACCTCACGCAGCTCGGCGTGCGGAGCGTCATCGTGTGCGGCGAGAGCACCTCGGGCTGCGTGCGCGCGAGCGCGGTCGACGCGTATTCGCACGGTTTTCACGTGACTCTCGTCGAGGAATGCTGCTTCGACCGCAGCCCGATCTCGCACAAGGTGAACCTCTTCGACATGCATCACAAGTACGCCGACGTGCTGCACGTGGACGAAGTCGTCGCCCACCTGGAAGGAATGCGCGCCAAAGCCAGATGAAACCACGTGCTTATGGACCGTTCGCCTATTCGCCCATCCACCGCCGGCCGCGGCTCGAGTGGCCGGGCGGCGCCCGCGTCGCGCTCTGGGTGATCCCGAACATCGAGTTCTTCTCGCTTTCGGAGAGCATTCTCGCGGGCGCGGGAGGCTCGGGCGTGAAGCCGCCCGACGTGCCGGCTTGGGCCGCGCGCGATTACGGCAACCGCGTGGGCGTGTTCCGCCTTATGAAAGTGCTTGACCGCTACGGCGTGCGCGGCACCGTTGCGCTGAACAGCGACCTCTGCGCGCAGCACCCCGAGATAATCGATGAATGCAAGGCGCGCAAGTGGGAGTTCATGGGGCACAACGAGAGCAACACGCGGCGCTTGAACGAGCTGGGAGCGGGCGAGGAGAGCCGCACCATCTGCAGCGCGCTCGACACGATCGCGAAAGCGATTGGCTCGCGGCCGGTCGGCTGGCTGAGTTCAGGGCTCCAGGAAACCTGGGACACGCTCGAATTTCTCGCCGCCGAAGGCTGCGAGTACGTCTGCGACTGGGTGAACGACGACCAGCCCTACGCGATGGAGCTCGAGAGCGGGCGGCGGCTCGTGTCCGTGCCTTACAGCACCGAAATCAACGACAAGCCCGCGTTCGAGAAGCGTAACCGCACGGCCGAGGAATTCCGCGACATGATCGTCCGGCAATTCGACGTTCTCTACGAAGAAGGCGCCGAATCGGGCCGCGTCATGGCGATCGCGCTGCATCCTTATCTCACCGGCGTGCCGCACCGCATCGGCGCGCTCGACGCCGCGCTCGAGCATATCCTGCGGCGCGAAGGCGTGTGGCGCGCGACCGGGTCCGAGATCGCGCGGCACTATATGGGCCGAAAAGCGACGCATTGAACTAGTCGGGCTTCGCGCCGACCTGCCTCACCACCGCGCCCCAGCTCGCGTATTCGCGCTTGATCATTTCAGCGAACTCGGCCGGGCTCGCGAGCTCGGGCAGCGCGCCTTGCGCCGCATAGACCTCGCTCAAGGCCCGGCTCGAGACTGCGCTGCGGATTTCCGCGTTGAGACGAGAGACGATCGCCGCCGGCAGGCCCGCGGGCCCAACCACGCCTGCCCATGCGGTCGCGTCGGTTCCCGGAAATCCGGATTCGGCGAGCGTCGGGACTTCGGGCATCAGGGGCACGCGCTTCGCGCTCGTCACGGCGAGCACCTTTACCCGTCCCGCGCGTGCCTGCGGCAGCGTCGCATTGAGGACGTCGAACTTATAGTCGATGTCGCCCGCGAGCAGCGCCGCCATGGCGGGCGCGCCGCCCTGGAAAGGCACGTGCACGGCGTCGATCCCGGCCTCCTTCTTGAAAAGCTCGGCGGCGAGGAACACTTGCGTGCCCACGCCCGCCGCTCCGTAATTGAGCGCGCCGGGCTTGCGCTTCGCGAGCGCGACCAGCTCCGCGATCGAATCGACGGGCCACGCGCGCCGCACGATCACCGTGAGCGGGCTGCTCGAGATCGGCGCGATCGCCGCGAAATCCCTCTGTGGATCGATTTTTGGATTCGCGAACATGTGCGGCGCGACCGCGAGGGAGCTGACGCTGCCCAAGAGCAGCGTATAGCCGTCGGGCGCGGCCTTCGCCACTGCCTCCGATCCTAGCAGACCGGCGACTCCCGGCCGGTTCTCGATGACGACGGGCTGCCCCAGGCCCTCGGAGAATTTCTGGACGACGACGCGTGCGAGGCCGTCGCTTGAGCCGCCCGGAGGAAACGGAACGACCAGGCGGATCGGGCGGCTCGGATAGGTTTGGGCCTGCAGCCCAAGCGCGCACGCCATTCCGGCAATGCACGCAGTGAAGCGGATCAGCCCGGTGATCATGAGGCCTGCATCCCGACCGCGTCCTGGTAGACGAGCTTGCCCTTCCTCGACATTCCCACCTGCTCCACCATTTAGCAAAGAGTGCGCCGCAACATGCAAGCGCCGGAAAAGATCGGCTCGCGCCAGCTCAATCGGGCTGGGCGCCTGAATGCTTCACCGCCACCGCCCAGCGCCGGATTTCCGCGTCGAGAAACTCGCCGAACTCGCGCGCGCCGGCAAAGCTCGCCGTCATACCGGGCTTCTCGAACGCGGCGATCAGCTCGCGGTCGGAGAGGATCCTGCGCAGCTCGGACTCCAAGCGCGCGATGACGGGCTGTGGGGTTCCTCCGGTTGTCATCACGCCGGTCCAGCCGCTCACCTCGAACTCGGGAAAGCCCGACTCGATCAAGGTCGGCGCATCGGGAAACATCGGGCTGCGCTCGCGCGAAGTCACCGCGAGTAGCTTGAGCTTGCCCGCCTTGATCTGCGGCGCCGAGACGGAGAGCGCGTCGAACATGAAATCGATGTCGCCTGCGAGGAGCGCGGCCATCGCCGCGGGCGCTCCGCGGAAGGGAACGTGCACCGCGTCGAACTTTCCGTAGTACTTGAGCAGCTCGCCCGAGAGATGGATGCTCGTGCCGTTCCCGTTCGAGGCGAAGTTGAGCTTGCCCGGGTTGCGGCGCGCGTGCTCGATGAGCCCGCGAACGTCGTTGACGGGCGTCTTCGCGGGGACCACGAGCACGTTCGCGCCGCTTCCCACGAGCGCGACCGGGGCGAGGTCCTTCTTCGTGTCGAAGGGAAGCGACTTGTACAGCGATACGTTGATCGCGTTGGGCGGCGCCGCGATAAGGAGCGTGTGGCCGTCTGGCGCGCTCTTCGCGACGAAATCGGTGCCGATATTGCCTCCGGAGCCGGTGCGGTTCTCGACGAAGACCGGCTGCCCCAGCGCGTCTCTTAGTCGCGGCGCGAGCGCCCGCGCGGTGAAATCGGTGATTCCGCCTGGCGGAAAAGTGACGACGAGCCGGATCGGCTTCGCCGGGTACTGCCCGAGCGCCGCCGCCGAAAAGACGAGCGCGGCGAGCGCGATGGCACGCATCGCGCGCCGCGCTTCAGGCCGCTTGCTTCGATGCGGCCCGCGGCTTCTGCAGCCGCGGCAGGACCTCCTTCGCGACGAGCGTGATCTGGTCGACCGCTTCCTCGTGCGTGAGATGGCCGGCGTGGCCGGCCATGAGGAAGTGGCCCAGGCCGCCGACGCCGTCGATGAATTCCTGCAACTGGCTGGTCACGTCGTCGGGCGTGCCAACAAACATGATGCCCGCTTTGACGAGGTCCTCGATCGCGCCGTGGTGCGTGTCGACGAACTTGCCGTCGCGGGTCATCGTGCCGCGCTTGCCTCTCGCCTTGATCATGCGCGCCGCGTCCTTCACCGAGAAATATCCGGGCGGCGTGCCAAAGGGCTCGGCGACGATCCCCGAGGTGCGCAGATAGCCCGCCATGATCTTGGCGCGCCGCCAGGCTTCCGTCCGGTCCTGGGCGATCGCCACGAGCCCGAGGTAGGAGAACCTGTCGGGCGACGGCACCGGGCGGCCGAGTTCAGCGCAGGCCTTGCGGTAGTGATCGAACAGGTCTTTCGTCTGGAAACCGGAAAGGAAGGTGCCGAGCACGTAGCCGCGCTCGGCGATCTCGCGGATATTCTGCGGGCTCCTGCCGGTGATCCATACCGGCGGATGCGGCTGCTGGTAGACGCGCGGCCAGACGTTGACGTTGCGGTACTGGAAGTGCTCGCCCTGCCAGTCGAATGGGCCGTCGATCGAGGTCATCGCCTTGATGATCAAATCGTGCGCCTCCCAGAAGCGGTCCATCTGGCCGACAGCCGAGCGCACCGACAGCGGCACCTCGTAGGGCACGCCGCGCACCAGGCCCATCTCCAGCCTTCCGCGCGAGATCACGTCGATCATCGTCAGCTCCTCGGCGACCCGCACCGGGTCGAGACGGTTCGCGATCGGGTAGCCGAGCGTGAGCAGGCGCGCGCGCTTCGTCTGCCGCGCGAGGATCGCGAGCGGCACCGCGGCCACGGGGCAGCAGCAGGTGGCGGTCGCGTGGTGCTCGTTGATCATGATGTCGAGGCCCAATTCGTCCGCGAGCAGCCATTCGTCGAGGCGGTGGTGGTAGTGCTCGGCCATGACTTTCGGATCGCAGTTGCGGGCGGGAAGAATCACGCGCAGCGACTTGTGCTCCGGCACCCACGCGTCCGGATAAGGCTGCTCGGAAAAATGGTACATCCTCATGATGTTTCCTTCTCCCGCGCCAGTGGCGCCTGGCGCTCGAGCCCGAACTCGATCACCCGCCGCGCCACGGCCTCAGGCTGCTCCATGTGCGGGAAATGGCCCGACTCGGCGATCTCCTCGAATTTCGCTCCGGGTACGGCCGCGCAGTAATTTCTTCCGTAGTCGAGGGGCGCGAAGCCGTCCTGCGCGCCCCACAGGAACAGCACCGGAACGCGGATGCGGTGCAGGCGTGAGCGCAGCTTCGGGTCGTACATGTAGGGGTTCCACGCGAACAGCGCGGTCGCCTCGCGGTTGCGCGCCATCGCCGTCAGCTCGTCTTCGGGAAGCGATCCGTAGTCGCGCAGCCAGACCGCCGGATCGCGGAACGACAGCTCCTCCCAGCGGCTCCTCGGCGTGGCAAAGATGTCGACGATGTCGCTCTTGTCGCGCTCGCCGAATTTCGCGCCGACCGCTCCGATCAGGACGAGGCGCGACAGGCGCTCGCACGTCTTGGTCGCGACCTCCGCGGCGATCCAGCCGCCGAGCGAGGCGCCGACGACGACGAGGTCGCGCAAGTTCAGCTGCTCGATCAGGTCGAGATAGAAATACGACAGGTCGTCGACCGTGCCCATTCCCTTGGGCAGCTCCGAGTGACCGAACCCCGGATGCGAAGGCGCGATCACCTGCGCGTGGCGCGCGAGGCGCTCGATCAGCGCTTCGGACCCGTGCAGGCCGATGTGCGGATGGAGGAAAAGGAGCGGACAGCCTTTACCCCGCTTGAGGATCTCGATGTTAGCGCCCGCGATTTTTTCGATTACCGGGCCTTCTGGGGAGTCCATGTTTTCAGTCCACCTTGATTCTCGCTTCGCGGATGACCTTGCCCCGGCGCTCGTATTCGGTTTTCAGCCGCTCGCGAAACGCCGCGTCGGACATCGGTTGCACTTCCGCGCCCTGCTTGAGAAGCAGCTCCTTTACCTCGGGCTGGGTGAGAACGCGGCCGATCTCGCCGTGCAGCTTCGCAAGCACCACGCCCGGGGTCGCCGCGGGCGCAAACAACGCATTCCAGATTACCACGTCGAATCCGGGAAAGCCGGACTCGGCGATGGTCGGGATCTCCGGCGCAAAAGCCGAGCGCTGCGCGCCGGTCATGGCGATACCGCGCAGCTTACCGGCGCGGATGTAGGGCAGCACCGTCGGCGCCGCCGCGAGCATCACGCCGACGCGCCCGCCCAGCACGTCGTTCACGCCCGGCGGCCCGCCCTTGTAGGGCACGTGCGCCATTTGGATTCCCGCGGTGAGCTTCAGCAACTCGCCGGACAAGTGCGCGGCCGATCCGTTTCCCGCCGACGCGTAGTCCACCTTGCCGTCCCGCGCCCTGACGTAGTCGAGGAATTCCCGGAACGAGGCGACCGGCACCACCGCCGGATTGACGAAGAGGAGCAGCGGATTCACAGTGAGTATCGCCACCGGCGCGAGATCCTTCAGCGGATCGCTCCATGGGTCCCACGGCGACCGAATCGTTACCATAGCGCTACTGTCTCCTTGTCTCACGGTAAGGTGAGCGGAAGTGAATGACGAACACCCAGGACACTAGAATCAATTGGCCATGAAGCTTGCCGCGTCCGCCGCCTGCGTTGTCACGCTCGCCTGCTGCGCGCCGGCGCAGGCCCAGTCCTTTTCCGACCTCGCCCTGGATGGCCGGCCCGACCGCCTGCAGAGGCTCGCTGCCGCCGCGAAAAAGGAGGGCACGCTCAACTACTACACTTCGATCCCCGAAAGGGACGTGGCGGTTCTCGCCGAGGATTTCGGTAGGCGCTACGGCATCAAGGTCAACCTCTGGCGAGCGTCCTCGGTCAAGGTCCTGCAACGCGCCGTCGCCGAAGGGCGCGCGAACCGATGGGAATTCGACCTCGCGAGCGTCTCCGCGCCGGAAATGGAGGCAATGCACAGGGAACTGCTGCTGCAGGAGGTGCGATCGAGCCATCACTCCGACCTCCTGCCCGAGGCGATGCCTTCGCACCGGGACTGGGTACCGCAGTTCCTTAACGTATTCGTCCAGGCGTACAACACCTCCAGGGTCGGGAAGCACGAGCTGCCGCGGACCTATGCGGAGCTCGCGGACCCGAAGTGGAAAGGCAGGCTCGGCGTGGAAGCCGCCGACAGTGAATGGTACTGCGGCGTAGTCAAGAGCATGGGGCAGGAGAAGGGCGCGAAGCTTTTCCGCGACATCGTCGCCACCGCCGGCTGGTCGGTGCGCAGCGGCCATTCGCTTCTCGCGAACTTGGTCGCCTCGGGCGAAGTGCCGCTTGCGCTGACCGTCTACAGCTACCGCATCGAACAGTTGAAGAGTACCGGGGCGCCGATCGAATGGTTCGGCATCGATCCGGTGATCGGCCGATCCAACGGCGTCGGCGTTTCCAGACGGCCACCGCATCCCGGCGCCGCCTTGCTCTTCTACGAATACCTGATCAGCGATGCGCAACCCCTGATGGTAAAGATGAACTACCTCGCGGCAAGCAAAAAGGCCGTATCGTCGCTACGCGGGGTGAAAATCCGGTTCATCGACCCGGGCATGTCGCTCGACGAACTGGGCGGCTGCGCAAGAGCGTTCGACGAGTTGAACGGCGGCCGCGACTCCCATTGACGCAGGGGCGCCTCAGGGAATCGGCAGCAAGGGCTTCCTGCCCTCGTGCACCTGCTGGTCGAAGGCGGTGAGCATCACCGCGGTGAAGGCGTAGTTCGCCATCAGCGCCGTGAAGTTGACGACCGCGGTCTGGCCGAAGACCCTCACCATCTCCGCGTAGGTTTCAGAGCGGACTTTTCTGTCGCGAAAGAGCTCGCGGCCGAACGCAATGATCGCCGCCTCCTTCTGCGGCGCTCCCGAGACGGCTCTGCGGAACTTCACCGTGCGAGGACCTTGGGATCCAGGCCCTCCTTCAGGGCGACCGGCTCGTGCGCCGTCCATTCGAACTGGCTGTCGAATTCGCGCGCGGTCACGAGGATCGCAAGCTCCCTCAGGCGCGGCTCGAGCGGCACGTCGTTACGCAGGATGCGGTTCATCTCCCGGAACGGCTCTCCCACCCTCGGGCTGTGCAGCCAGATGCCGGCGGGCCCTGAAATCCCGCGAGCGTGGGATGCTTGGGATCAAGAACCGAGTCGTAAACGCGTTTTCCCTGCTCGTCGAGCGCCTCGCGTTTCGGGAGCGGCAACCGGGAGCGTGATTCGGGATGGATGTCTTTGGGCAACTTGGTCGCCTCGGGCGAGATTGCGCTCGCGCTGACGGTGTACAACTACAGCCCCGGGCAGCTCAGGAAAAAAGGCGCGCCGATCGATTCTTTCGTGATCGAGCCGGCGATCGCCATCCCGGACGCAATCGCGGTGCCGGCCCAGGCGCCGCACCCCAACGCGGCGATTTTGTTCCGCGATTACATGCTCGGCGAGCATGCGCAACGGCTGCTCGCGCGGATCGGCTACGTGCCGACCCACACGAAGGTGCAATCGCCCCTCAAAGACACGAAGCTGCAGATACTCGATCCGTCAGCCCTGGTCGACGACTACGAACGCTCGAACGCGCTGTTCGAGGAAGTGATACTGGGCAGGCGCGCGTCGGGCCGGTAGTCCGCAAGCCGGTCGAGCCGCAAGACGGGGGTCGGGAGTTCAGGAAGTCGCCGCCTCTCCGTACAGCTCTTTCGCCGCTTGCTTCAGCTTCGGCATCACGTCTTCGGCGAAACGCTCCATGTTGCGCCGCGTGAGGTTGGCGGGCAGCGTGCCGAACTGGAGCATCACGAGCAGGTTGCCGAAGCCGATCTCTTTCATGTAGCCAATCAGCCGCTCGGTCACGGTCTTCGCGCTGCCGCAGGTCATCATCCCCAGCTCGTTCGAGCGCGCCGTCTCGGCTTTTTCGTGGGCGACCGATTTCGCCGCGACGATCGCCTTGGCCGACTCGCGCGAAGTGTAGCCGGGCGGCATCAGCATCTCCATCGGCATCTTGCCGAGATAGCGGTTGCGGAAATTCTCGTAGTGCTCCGCGCACTCCGCGAGCGCTGATTCGTCGGTGTCGCCCACGTACAGCGGCGTCGCCCAGCCGAGCTGCGCGGGCGTGGAGGTGTAGCCGTATCTCTTCGCCGTATCCCGGTACGATTGGAGCTGCTTCGCCACCGCCTTGATCGGGCTGAAGGTCTGCAGATAGGTGTACTTGCGCGAAGGATGCGAGGCGAACTCGATCGTCTCGCGGCTGCCCTGCGAGGGGATCCAGACCGGCGGATGGGGCTGCTGGTACGGCCGCGGCCAGACGTTCACGTACTCGAAGTGGAAGTGCCTGCCGTGGAATTCGAACGGCCCGGGCTCGGTCCAGGCGCGCACGATGAGATCGTGCGCCTCGTTGAAGCGCGCGAGCGAATAAGTCGGGTTGACACCCCAGGCGTGGTATTCGCAGCCGATGCCGCGCACGAAGCCGGAGATCAGCCTCCCCCCGGTGATGTTGTCGATCATCGCGTGCTCCTCGGCGATGGTGAGCGGGTGCGCCCTGAGCGGCAGCGCGCTGCCGAGAATCGCGATTTTCGCCCTGCTCGTGCGCCGCGCGAGCGCGGAAGCCGTGACGATGGGCGAGGGCATCATGCCGTAACAGGTCTGGTGGTGCTCGTTCACGCAGACGCCGTCGAAGCCGATCTCTTCGGCGTACTCCATCTCGTCGAGGTAACGGTTGTAGAGCGCGTGGCCCTTCTTCGGATCGTAGAGGCGGTTGGGCAGCGTCACCCACGAGTGCGGGTACTTGTCGGCCTCCTCGAGGTCGAGGTCGGCATAGGGCATGAGGTGGAACAGCATGACGTTCATGGATGCCGTCCTCTTCAGTTCTTCGCGGCGAATTCGCGCACCAGCCGCGCGAACTCCTGCGGCCGCTCGGTGTGCGGCACGTGCCCGCACCGCTCGACGATGTCGACGCGCGCCTGCGGGATGAGCTTCTTGAATTCCGCCGCGTAGCCGGCGGGCAGGACCTTGTCGTGCTCGCCCCAGATGATCTGCGCCGGCACCTGGATGCGGTGCAGCCACTTGGCGAGATGCGGATCGAACATCCGCGGCTCCCACGCAAGCCGCGCCAGGGTGTACAGGTTCTTCACTTCCGTCTCCACCTGCTCCGGCGTCGCGGGCTGGGCGAGCATCTGGTCGGCGATCTTCTGATCGTAAAAGAGATTGCGCACCTTCTCCTCGGGGGTCCACAGGAACAGGTCGCCGCGCTTCAGGCCCGGCACGTAGATGCCGAGCGGCCCGACCGCCGTCAGCGCGCGGATGCGGGAGGTGTCGCGCACGGCGACCTCGAGCGCGACCCAGCCGCCGATCGACGCGCCGACGACGAGCACGTCCTTCAGGTCGAGCTGCTCGAGGAAATCGAGATAGAAGTAGGCGAGGTCGTGGATGTTGTCGAGCCAGTCCGGCTCGTCCGACCCGCCGAAGCCCGGATGCTCGGGCACGAGCACCTCGAACGCCTGCGCCAGCTCCTGCATGAACGGCCGCACCGACGCGGCGCCGTTCGCGCCGTGCAGATAAAGCAGCCTGGGCCCCGCGCCGCCGCGCTTCAGCGTGATCCTGCAGCCGCGCACCTCGCATGTTTCCTGATTGAACGACAACGTCGTCTCCCTTCGTCTACTCCACCTGGATCTTCGCCTCGCGCACCACCCGGCTCCAGCGGTCGAAGTCGCTTTTCATGAGCGCGGCGAAACCCTCCAGGGTGATCGCCGTCGGCTCGAGCGAAAAGGCGCGGATCCGCTCGCTCACTTCCGGGACGCCGACCGAGGTGGTGATTTCGGCGGCGAGCCGCGCGACGATTTCGCCGGGCGTGCCCGCGGGCGCGAGCACGCCGAACCAGGGAAACGCGTCGTACCCCGGGAAACCGGCCTCGGCGATCGTCGCCAGGTCGGGATAGGAACGCAGGCGCTGCAGCGAGGCGACGCCGAGCAGCCTCACCTTGCCGCTCTTCGCGTGCTGCGCGGCGTTGCCGAGCACGGTGAAGAAGATCGGCACCTGGCCGGACACGGCATCCGCCATCGCCGGCGCGCAGCCGCGATAAGGCACGTGAACGAGGTCGATCCCGGCCGAGAGATTGAGCAGCTCGCCCGCGAGATGCAGCACCGTGCCGTTGCCGCAGGAGGAGAAGGCGAGCTTCCCCGGCTGCGCGCGCGCGAGCGCGACCAGCTCCGCCACCGATCTCGCCGGAAAAGACGCATGCACGCCGAGCACGACCGGACCGCGCGCCACCACCGCCACCGGAGCGAAGTCCTTGAACGGATCGTAGGGGAGCTTGGAAGCCGAGGCGGCCTGCACCACGAGCTGGTCGTTCGTCATCAAGAGCGTGGTGCCGTCGGGCGCCGCTTTCGCGACGAAGTCCGTGGCGACGACCCCGCCGCCCCCGCCGCGGTTCTCCGGCACGAAGGGCTGCCCGAGACGCTCGGCGAGCCGCTGCGCGAGCACGCGTCCCAGGACGTCGGTGCTGCCTCCGGGCGCGGCCGCAATGACCAGGCGCACCGGCTTGGACGGGTAGGAGGCGGTTTGCGCGGGCGCATCCGGGTGCGCTGCGCACAGGCAGAACGCCGCAAACAGCGCGGCAAGACGTCTATCGGGCATGGGTTCTCCTCGGACGCAGTTTTAGCCCGAAGTTCCCCCTGTAGTTTCTACTGAATTCGTTGATTTTGCACGGCATAGGCATGTTTTTGGCGCTGATAGTGTAGGCATGTAATAGCGTTTACATAGCCGTAAAAGTCGGCTTGGTCGGTTGCATCGAAGGACCAGCCGATCTCGCGCTGAATCACCGTAAGTACGCGCGCCGGGCTGTCCGCGCGACGTACCGGCGTGCGAAGCGCGCTCCTTGATACGGGGGCGTTAGTCGCGATCGTCAATCGCCGTGACCGCTTCCACTCGCAGCTCACCGATCTCCTCAAGGATTACGACGGTCGCTTCCTGACCACGTGGCCGGTGGTCGCGGAGGCCTGCTCGTTCATGCCGGATCGGCTGCAGGGCCGCGTCCTCGATTGGATCGCTACCGCGGGAGTGGAGATCGTGTCGATTGATGCTGGCATCGACTTCATGCGGCAGACGATGGCCGAGTACGGCGACCTACCGTGCGACGTTGCCGATGCAAGTCTGGTGTACGCCGCGTCAAAGACGCGCGTGCGCGACATCTGGACGCTCGACCGAGATTTCCTCGTATTCAGGCTACCAGACCGTAGCCGCTTCGCTCTGATTCCTGGCGGAAAGTAAGGTCCCTATTGGTTTCGGGCGTCCGCTGGATTGCAATCGCTTTGGGGGGTGCATCATAGCAGCCGCAGGTACTGAGCCGCCGGCTGAGGATCGGCCCGCAACTCAGCGACCAAGCGCCGACGATGCGAAACCGTGCGCCGGCCGGGTGGCCGATTTATCTCTCTTGATTTGCGCGCTCGCATAGGGCTGCATTTTGCCCGTACTCTTGCAACGCGTCGCCGCCTGCTGGAACATGGCGTTCAAAGCTGTCAACGAGTACCAATGAGCCACATGGAACGCCAGAACTTCATATCGTCCGGAAGCGTCAGCGAAAACCGAAGACCTTCACCAGACCTTCCAGGAACCTCGGCCCTGATGCAGCAGTACCTGCGCATCAAGGGCGAGCATCCCGATATCCTGGTGTTTTACCGGATGGGCGACTTCTACGAGCTGTTCTACGACGACGCCGAGAAGGCGTCACGCCTGCTGGACATCGCCCTCACCTCGCGCGGCGTGTCGGCAGGTACACCGGTGAAGATGGCCGGCGTGCCCGCGCACTCGGTAGAGCAGTACCTCGCCAAACTGGTGAAGCTCGGCGAGTCGGTGGCGATCTGCGAGCAGATCGGCGATCCGGCCACCGCGAAGGGGCCGGTCGAGCGCCAGGTAACGCGCATCGTCACGCCGGGAACGCTGACCGACGCTTCACTGCTCGAGGACAAGTCCGACAACATCCTGTTGTCGCTGTCGAGAGATAAATCCACGGTCGGGCTCGCCTGGCTGTCGCTCGCGAGCGGCGCCCTGCGCGTCGCTGAAGTCGCGCCGCAGGCGCTCGCCAACGAGTTGAGGCGCATTGGGCCCGCCGAGGTTCTGGCGGCAGACGACTTCATGCTGGACGGATTCTTCGTCACGCGGCTTCCCGCTTGGCAGTTCGACTTCGACAGCGGGAAGAGAAAGCTGCTACAGCAGCTCGGCGCGGCGACGCTCGCCGGATACGGTTGCGAGGATCTTACGGTCGCGATCGGCGCGTGCGGCGCATTGCTCGAGTACGCCGGCAAGACGCAAGGGCAGGCGCTCGCGCATATTACGGCGGTGAAGGCCGAGCGCGCCGGCGAGTACGTGAGGCTCGATGCGGCGACGCGCCGCAATCTCGAGCTCACCGAAACACTGCGCGGCGAGCCTGCGCCGACCCTGTTCTCCCTGCTAGACGAATGCGCGACCGGCATGGGCAGCCGGCTGCTGCGCCACTGGCTTCATCACCCGCTAAGGGACCGCACCATGCTGGCAAACCGGCACGCGGCCGTCGCAACGCTGCACGACATGGATCTTCACAAGATCCTGCGCGACATGTCCGACGTGGAACGGATCACCGCCCGGGTCGCTTTGCGCAGCGTGCGGCCCCGCGAGCTCGCCGGGCTGCGCGAGAGCCTGAAGCTGCTGCCGACCCTGGTCGGCGCGATCCCGCATTCGAGCCTGCTTGATGAGCTGCGGGCTGATCTCGCGCTGCCCAGCGCCTGTTTCGCTCTTCTGGAGAAAAGCCTTCAAATCGAGCCCTCGGCACGCGTCATCGACGGGGGCGTGATCGCAGACGGCCACAGCGCCGACCTCGACGAGCTGCGGCAGCTACAGTCCAACGCCGGGGATTTTCTGCTGGCGCTGGAGGTTCGCGAGCGCGAGCGCACGGGAATTCCCAACCTGCGCGTCGCCTACAACCAGGTGCACGGCTACTACATCGAAGTGACGAACGCGCACGCGGGTAAAGTGCCGGACGACTACCGCCGCCGGCAGACGCTGAAGAACGCCGAGCGTTACATCACGCCGCAGCTGAAGACGTTCGAGGACAAGGCCTTGTCCGCCCGCGACCGCGCCCTGGCGCTCGAAAAATCGCTCTACGAAGAGTTGCTTCAGTTGCTGCAGGTCCATGTGCCGGTTTTGCAGCGGATCGCGCGCGGCCTTGCGCAAATCGACGTCCTATGCAGCTTTTCCTCGGTTGCGGCGAAACGCAATTACACCCGCCCGATGTTCGTGGAGGACCCTCTCATCGAGCTGCAGGCCGGCCGCCATCCGGTCGTCGAGGGACAGATCGACAACTTCATCGCCAACGACTGCCGGCTGTCCCCGGCGCGCCGCCTGCTGCTCATCACCGGCCCCAATATGGGCGGCAAGTCGACCTACATGCGGCAGGTAGCGCTCACCGTGCTGATGGCGCATGTCGGTTCGTTCGTTCCCGCCCGAGCCGCGCGCATCGGCCCGATCGACCAGGTGTTCACCCGCATCGGCGCGGCGGACGACCTCGCTGGCGGGCGTTCGACCTTCATGGTCGAAATGACCGAGAGCGCGAGCATCCTGCACAACGCCACCGAGAAGAGCCTGGTGCTGATGGACGAGGTCGGACGGGGTACTTCGACCTTCGACGGCCTCGCGCTCGCCTGGGCAATTGCGCGGCATCTGGTGGAAAGGAATCGCTGCCTGAGCCTGTTCGCCACTCACTACTTCGAGATGACGCGTCTTGCGCTCGACTACGAGGAGGTTGCCAACGTCCACCTCGACGCAGTGGAGCACAAGGATACCGTGGTGTTCCTGCACGCGGTGGAGGAGGGACCGGCAAGCCAGAGCTACGGCCTGCAGGTCGCCGGGCTCGCCGGCGTGCCGAAGTCGGTGATCCGGCAGGCGCGACGCTATCTGCAGGTTCTGGAGGATTCGAGCCTGGCATCGTCGCAGCAGGGAGACTTGTTTGTCCGCAGCAAACCCGAAGAGCCCGAACCCTCCTCTGACGCGCTGCGCGAAGAGCTGGCGAAGCTCAATCCCGACGAGCTTTCGCCGCGCGAGGCACTCGAACTCCTTTACCGGCTGAAAAAACTGCTGTGATCGACGTCGGGGCCAACCTGACGCACGCCGCGTTCCGCGCCGATCTCGACAAGGTCATCGCGCACGCGCGCGATGCCGGCGTCGCGCCCATCGTGGTAACGGGCACCACCGGGGAGGAGAGCCGCTCGGCTTTGGAAATCGCCTCGCGCTTCGATCTTTATGCGACTGCCGGCGTTCATCCGCATCACGCGCGCGATTGCAGCCCAGCCACGATTTCCGAAATAAGGGGCATCGCCAGCCACCCACGGGTCGTGGCGATCGGCGAATGCGGGCTCGATTTCAACCGCAACTACTCGCCGCATTCCGACCAGGAGAAATGGTTCGTCGCGCAGCTCGAGCTCGGCATCGAGCTCGGCAAACCCCTGTTCCTGCATTCACGGGACGCGCATCCGCGGTTCGCCGAGATTCTCGAGCACCACAAGGTGAAAAAAGCGATTGCGCACTGCTTTACCGGCGGCAAGGAGGAACTGCACGCCTACCTCGACCTGGGCCTCTACATCGGCATCACCGGCTGGATCTGCGACGAGCGGCGCGGCCGGCATCTGCTCGAGCTGGTGCGCGAAATCCCCCGCGAGCGGCTGCTTCTCGAGACCGACTCGCCGTACCTCACGCCGCGCGATCTCAAGCCCCAGCCCAGGGCGCGCCGCAACGAGCCTGCTTTTTTGCCGCACATCGCGCAAACTGTTGCCCGCGCACTCGGCCGCCCAGTGGCGGAAGTGGCGGCCGAGACCTCCCGCAATGCCCGTACGCTTTTTGCGATCGATGAATCTGGTTCATCTTCTTCTGCAAAGCGCCCGACGGCTGCCTGAGCGGCCTGCGCTCGCCGTAGGACGGCAAGCGGCTCGGACCTACGGCGAGCTGGCCGCGCGCGTTTCCGGCATCAGCTTCTGCTTGAAATCCCGATTCAAGCTCGCGCGGGGCGACCGCGTCGCGCTGGCAATGAAGAACTGCCCGGAATACTACGAGGTGCTTTTCGCCTGCTGGCACGCCGGGCTGACCGCAGTGCCGATGAACGCCAAGCTCCACGCCAGGGAATTCGCTTACATCCTCGAGAATGCAGGCGCCAGGCTCTGCGTCGTCAGCGCGGACCTGCAGCCGGCGATTCCGCGCGCCATCCCGGCGAGCGAACTGGAGTCGAATGAACAAGCGGTTGCGGCGGATGTTCGCCCGGAGGATGCCGCCTGGCTGTTCTATACCAGCGGCACGACCGGGGTGCCGAAAGGCGCGGTGCTCACGCACCGCAACCTGTGGGCGCAGACCCTGGCGTATTTCGCCGACATCGACAAGCTCGGGCCGCAGGATGCGGTGCTGCACGCGGCGCCGCTGTCCCATGGCTCCGGCCTCTACGGCCTGCCGCACTTCGCCGTCGGCGCGGTGAATGTGATTCCGGAAAGCGGCCACTTCGAGCCGCAGGAGATTTTCGCCCTGCTCGATCACTGGCAGAACATCTCGTTCTTCGCCGCGCCGACCATGATCGTCCGGCTGCTCTCCAGCGCGAGTGCGCGTCCGCCGCGCCACCTGAAGACCATCATCTATGGCGGCGCGCCGATGTATGTCGCCGATTCGCTGCGCGCGATCGATCTGTTCGGGCCGCGTCTTTACCAGCTCTACGGGCAGGGGGAAGCCCCGATGACCATTACCGGGTTACCCCAGGAACTTCACAGCAAGGAATTTGTCGAGCGCCTTTCTACCTGCGGTTTCGCGCGCACCGGCGTGGAAGTAAAGATCTTCGACGACAAGGACCGGCAACTGCCCGCCGGGGAAGCGGGCGAGATCGTCACGCGCTCGGACTGCGTGATGGCCGGCTACTGGGCAAACCCCGACGCCACCGCGCAGACCTTGCGCAGCGGCTGGCTTCATACCGGCGACGTGGGGAGCATGGACGAAGCGGGATTCCTCACCATCAAGGACCGCTCCAAGGACATGATCATCTCGGGCGGCGCCAACATCTATCCGCGCGAGATCGAGGAAGTGCTGCTCAGGCACCCGGCGGTCGCCGAGTGCTCGGTCGTCGGCAGGCCGCACCCCGAATGGGGCGAGGAAGTCGTGGCCTTCATTGTTTCAACGGCGAACGTCAGCCCCGAGGACCTGGATCTGCTGTGCAGGGAGAATATCGCCCGCTTCAAGCGGCCGCGCGAGTACCGCTTCGTGGACAGCCTGCCGAAGAACCACTACGGCAAGGTGCTGAAGACCGAGCTGCGCGCTCAGCTTGCCTATGGGTTGCAGCAGTCGCCCAGCCGGTAATCCGGGTCGCTCATCTTGTAGACCTCGCGCACGATTCCGTCGGGCGAGGCCTGGACGTACACCGCATAGGGAACGGGGCTCGAATCGCTGCGCATGCGGTACTCGAGGATCTCGCGTTGCATGCGCTGGAAGTTCGTGTCCGTATACGGCGGGCCGAAAAGCTCGCGCACTTCGTCGACCCGCGTCTTGCCGGCAACGATCTTCGCGAGGTTGTCGTCGGTGAGCCGCTGCTCGATCGCGATCAGGCGTGCGTCCGAGCCGATGCGGGCGACATAGGTTGCCTGGCCATAGGGCTGCCGCGGGAAGTAAAGCCAGGTCTCGCCGTCATGGACGCGCTTGTCGGCGGCGGGGCCCATCACGCGCTCGACCTCGGCTGCGGGGGTGCCGGGCGCGAGGCCACGGCCGTCGAAGCTCGCGCAGCCCGCAAGGACCAGGCTCGCAACTGCCGTCAGCAGAAATTTCATGTTCATCTCCTGAAGCTCGCGCGGTGGCCGGCGCCGAGCCGCGGAATTTCGGGATCGTCCATATAGTAGACCTCGCGCACGACGCGGTCGGGCGAAAACTGAACGAAGAGCGCTTTCGGAAACGGGAAGACCTGCATCTTGTAGGTCCAGATCTCGCGCTGCATTCTGGAAAACTGGTCCACCCTGTACGGCGGCCCGACGAGGTCGAGGACCTGATCGGCGGTGGTCTTGCCGCGCTCGAGCTTGGCGATGTTCTCCTCAGTGAGCCGTTGCTCGACGGCAATCAGCCTGCCGTCGGCGCCGACGCGCGCCGCGTAGGTTCCATCGCCGTAAGGCATCCGCGGAAACCACAGGACTGTTTCGCCGTTCGGCCCGGGGCGCTTGTCCGCCGCGGGGCCCATGACCGCCTCGACTTGGCCCGCGCTCGACTGGCCGGGCACGAGCCCGCGACCGGAATAGCTCGCGCAACCCGCCAGGACGATGGCCACTACCGCGACTGGGATGACTTTCATGTCTTTCCGATGGCCTCGATCAGCTTGCGCGCCGGATCCACCCGCACCCAATCGCCGCTGCGGAACACTTCGCCCGGATGCGGCGTCCAGCCGGCGGTGATCGGAATGCCGGCGAACACCGCGCCCTGCACCATCACCGGATTGGTCACACCGAATATGAACGCTTTAGGCGCGATTTTCTTCCACTTGATGTCGTAAAAAGCCCAGCCGGCGGCGATGCCGCCTTTCGCGGTCGGGAAAAAACAGACCTTGTCGACGATGCTCATGCCTTCGAGCTTGTGGCCCGGCTTGGTGATGATTCCCGACCAGCGATCGAGGTCATAGCGGGGCGAGAAGCCTTCCTCGGAGATCAGCGCTTCGCCTTCCACTATCGCGCCATAAGCTTGCTGAACCCTGACAATGCTCACCTCAACTCTCCGCTGCAGGCGATCTCGACGCAGTCCGCAGTGCGGCGCAGGATCGTGTTGAAGCGATGCGCGCCGATGATGTTCACGATCTTCGCCGAGTTCGACACCATGTTGGTCCAGCGGTGCGCGCGGCGCAGCGGCGAGAGATTCTGCAAAATGTAGAAACACACCCCCTCTAGGATCGTCGCTCCGGCGTCCTCCAGTATTTTCGCGTAGCCGAGGGCGCGCGCCTGCGCGAGCACCGCGCCGTTGGTGGTGACGAAGCAAGACGAGCCTGCCTTGAGTTTCCTGCCGCGGAAGAGCTGCGCGAGCCGCCTCATCTCGAGCAGCGACTGTTGCGGGCCGGAGAACACCACCAGGCGGGCGCTCCGGTCGCCGAGGTCGTAGCCGGCATAGACCGATTCGATGTCTTTCTCGGTAACGACGGTTTTTTCCCGAAGAACGCTGATGTCGGGCGGCGCCTCGGGCGTTACGCCGGCGAAATGGAACATCGCCATCGAGCCGTAGCTCGCGAGCGCGGCGCCGAGATGCTTGAGCTCATCGGCCGACGGCGTGCGCCGATAGCCATGAAACACCGGCACCGCGAAGTAGTTCTGGTGCGCTTCGCCCACCAGCTTGCCGACGGCTCCCCAATCGGCCAGATCATCGAGGCTTGCATCCAGCCGGACCGCGAAGCTGCCGCGACGGTGTTCGTCGAGATGAAACCCATATTCCGGCGTGCGGCCCGTGAGCGCGGCGGCGAGCGCTGCCGGCCCCGCCTCAAAATTGGAGCGCGCGCCGAACACCGAATTCGCGTAGATCACCGTTCCGGTGTCTC
>Ga0209154_1000224_pt1 | contig 40699 bp, 27 predicted proteins | sample GraSoiAngelo_121_FD_185878 | JGI IMG/M metagenome (GOLD analysis project Ga0209154, IMG submission 185878) | Grasslands soil microbial communities from the Angelo Coastal Reserve, California, USA - 14_0919_12_20cm (SPAdes) (version 2) | ecosystem: Environmental > Terrestrial > Soil > Grasslands ... | reverse complement strand
AAATTGCTCGCCAAGTGTTTCCTGGGACTTCTCCCTAGCTCACTAACGACTATATGGAGCGCTGCGCGTCGATTGGCGATTCGTATCAGGCGTCGCCATTTTGACATTTTACCTTCACGTCATCCAGTCCTCACTCCTGCACTCCTTCCTGCTGTGCCCAGAAGCGCAAGTCGCCGACTGGACGGAAATAGTTCTTAAAGACCCAATTCGCGACACGGAGACCCTGAACTCGGGCGGTGCGGTCCGAGTTGCGATAGCGGATACCGACGTACACACGCGCGTTGATGACCTCTTTCTCGGCCTGGGATAAACGTGTGAAGGTGCGGGTCTTCTGCGCGGCGTTCGGGTTCGTCGTGGTCATTTGAAAATTCAGCACATCGCTGCCGAAGAGAAGTCGCAGCACATGAGAAATCGCGCCACGGGTGGAGGCGTGTCCAGAGGGGTACTCGGGAAATGAGGTGTGTTGCTGAGTGGCTGCCAAGCAGGATCGACTTCGGTGGCTGGATTGCCATCCTGGTCGCCCACCCGGATCGCAGTGATCGGACGCCAAAAGTTGTAAAAGTACTTGCTTTCCCAGTAGGCGATCCGGGCATCGGCGAGCGCGGCCTCAGCCAGCGCATACATGCGAGCCGGTATCGCTGCTTCGTACGTAAGCAGAGTTGTCAGAGGTGAGAGAACATCTGAACGAGTGATGAAGGCGCTTGTTGCCGAACTCAGGCGCGTCGAAGCTTATTGAGGCTGAAGTTCCCCACTAAGGTTACGCGCCGGTCTTCGCTGTCTTCGCCTTCCCTGCCTTCCAGCGAGCTTTTCGGGGCTCGGGATATCCCTGCGTTCGGTTCAGCGGACATCGTAGACTTTTTCCGCCTGCGCGGGACACCGTCAGGAGACTGAAGCACAGCGAGAGCCTCTCGTAGCTTCGACCTTTTGTTCATAACCCTCCCCGGCTGAACCTAGATTCTGCGGGTAGAAGCCGACATCGAATGGCTTGATATTGCGCTCCGGCGGCCGGTTTTGCAAACCCAGACGCCCTTTATTTGCCCTTTATTAGCCCTGTCATACGGACCAAAACGGGGAAGCTACTTACGGCCGGTTTTTTTAGCGATGGGCACGGGTTTCGCGCCGAAACTGTGGATGTTCTCGCAGAATTCCCTTCCTGTGCGGAAATCGAGCAGACGGCCTCTCCGTTCGCTGCACAGACCGCCCGGGCGGAATAGGGGTCCTCCAAATTCTAGATCTTTGCGTCCAAGATCTGGATTGGCGTACGGGTAGCGGGAAATGCCCTGCAGATCCAGTCGCCTTAACTTCCCTTAAGTTATGGAGAAACCTGACCATAGCGCCGGGAGAGGCATCAACATTCTTTGGCCAGCGCCGTGCAGCTCCAAAGGTATCTGGCGCGGCGGGAATCGACTAAGTCATGCTCTACCTCGGTAATTGCGGGTCCCTTTGCCGGCTGCGTCGTCAGGAGATCGTATCGTGTCCACTCTCGCCAAACCGACGTTTACAGAAAACAACAGCACCTCCGATGCAGCGGTTGCCTCGCGGGTTCCAACACCGGCTTTACTGTCCGCTATGCTGCGCAGTTCTGAGAAGATAAGCGATCTGATTTTCTCGCCCGGCCGACCCCCGCTGGTCGAGCGGGATGGACGCCTGGTACCGGTGCGCATAACCCAGCTCCCGGTGCTGACTGCGGAGCACACACGGCAAATTGCCTCCGACCTGATCGGCAACAACACCCAGGCACTGACCGGTCTTCGAGAACAAGGTTCCTGCGACGTCTCCTACAGCCTGGCGGGCAAGTCCCGCTTCCGTGTCAACGTATTCATGCAGCGGGGCAGCTGTGCCATCGTAATGCGGGTGATCCCCAACACTGTGCCCGATTTTGCGGTCCTCAACCTACCACAGCAGCTCGCCGAAGTGGCTGACCTGCGCAACGGCATTGCGCTCGTCACCGGCCCTACCGGTTCCGGGAAGTCTTCCACGTTGGCGGCCATCATTGACCTGATCAACCAGAAGCACTCATATCACATCGTCACGATCGAAGATCCGATCGAATTTCTGCACCCGCACAAGAACTGCACGATCCACCAGCGCGAACTGCATAGTGATACGCCCAGCTTCGCATTCGCGCTGCGCGCTGCTCTCCGACAAGCTCCCAAAGCCATTCTTGTGGGCGAGATGCGGGATAAGGAAACCATTGAGATCGCCATGGAAGCAGCCGAGACCGGCCACTTGGTCCTCTCTACCTTGCACACCATCGATGCCTCCAAAACGGTGGAGCGCATCGTGGGTGTCTTCCCGCTGGCCGAGCAGCATATGATTCGCAACCGCCTGGCCAAGAGTTTTCGCTGCATCGTCAGCCAGAGGCTCGTTCCACGGAAGGATGGATGCGGAAGAGTGGCGGTCATAGAGATCCTGAAGTCAACTCTCCGCACGCGAGAGTACGTGGAGAGAGGAGAAGCGGAAGGGAAGACGCTGCTGGACGCGATGCGGGCCGGCACGACAGAAGGTATGCAACACTTCGATGGCGAAATCGAAAAGCTCATCCGCGCTGGCTCAATTGATCTCGAAACTGGGCTGACATACTCCACGAATCCCGGGAACCTTCGTCTGGAGTTGGCTGATTTCGTGGGTTCTCCCCCGGCCGCCCAGCTATCGGCGCCATCGAAGGAAGCAACAGATACTGAAGTGGAGATCGAACGGTAAGGGAACGGGGCATTGAGAACGCAGGCTATGTCCGCTCGGCATTATGCCCTCACTCGGAAATGACGGTCGAAGAACGTGTCTAGCTCGGCCCTCCCCTGCGCCGCGGCGCAGGTAGAGCTTCCGTTGGATGCCGTACCTGGCGGAATATCGGCGCCCATTTCAACTTCGCAGTAACCGGCCGCATTTCATCCGGCACCACCCATGTTTGTGCACGCCGGTTTGTTTAAAATCGCCTTTTCGCTGCGCCTAGACGGGGGTCGGATATCTTCGATTGTACAAGAGGTCTTTCGGAGATGCCGTGAAAACCGAAGTCCACCACGCCGAGAAGATGAGTCTCGTGTTTTTCTCCTGAACCCAAGTCCGTCAGAGGACAGAAGAATACAGAAGATCGCCCTTTTGAGAGGGTTGGGCCACTCTGATGTATTGAGGATTGTTCGATAACTTGCAGAGGTAATGGGCACCATCGGACGCCCGCAGAGGCTGTGAATTGAGCTCCGCCACGCAATTTGCGGATATGCTGGATTACAGAGATCCAAGCATTCACAATCACCTCCTTGGCTCAGAGAAGGGCTTTGTGATTGGCTGGCATTGAACAATGGAGAGGGCTGCAGTACGGAAGAAAACAGAAAAATGGACCGGTGGAGGCGTACACACCGGCTATTAGACATTTTCTAGCGACGTTTTAGAGCCTCGAGCTCATCCAGGGTACGAGGCCAGTCGGATTGCAGCAGCCGGGACAGGCTTCGATCCGCCAGAAGTCGGCCGCCGGTTTGGCAGGGAGCACAATAATTGGTCTCGTTGTCAGCGTAACGAATACGCTGAATTTTCTCGCCGCACCTCGGACACGACTCCCCATAGCGTCCGTGAACGGCCATGCCCTTGCGGAATGCGGTCACCTTTTCCGGAAACCCAGTCTCCGCTTCTGCGCGCAGCTGGTCGATCCAGAACCTGAGCGTGTCGCGCGTCGCCGCGAACAGCCGCTCCCACTCATCCGGTTTTAGCTTTTGCGTTAGGGCGATAGGAGACAATCGGGCAGCGTACAAGATCTCGTCTGAATACGCATTGCCGATGCCACTGAGTATGCGCGGGTCGGTAAGAGCTCTCTTGAGCGTGCGGTTTTCAGCCGTCAGCGCGTCACGAAATGAGCTGAGATTGCTGGTGAAGACGTCGATTCCCCCAGGATCTACGGACTGCAATGCCTCTTCGCCCCTGAAGACATAGAGCGATGCACGATGCTTTGTGCCGACTTCCGTGAGCACGAGAGAGCCGTTGGGAAAATCGAAAGCTGCCCGGCTCTGGCGACCCGCCAGCTTTGCTCCTCGGGAGCGCCAGTGCAAGCGGCCGGCAATCATCAAGTGCAGCACCAGCCAGAGATCGCCCTCCACTCCAATTGCGATTCGTTTGCCGATTCGCCGCAGATCGCGGACAATGTGCCCTTCCACATCCGTAACCGAAGGTTTTGCCGTACGAAGCAAGAAGGGGCTCGCCAGCCGTATTTGCTGGATGGGCTGTGCCCCGATCCGTGGTTCAAGCGCACTGAGGTAGGCGGCAATATCCGGCAGCTCCGGCATATTTAGTAGCTTGCAGGTTGCGCCAGCGCTTTTGCAAGCAAGCTAAGATAGATCATGGCCGGTGTTCGGATGGATAAGTGGCTCTGGGCTGCCAGATTTTTTAAGACGCGTAGCCTGGCTGCCCGAGCCTGTGAACTCGGCAGAATTCAGTCCGATAAGCAGCTCGTCAAGCCTGCACGGGAAGTTCGGGTTGGTGACATCTTGCAGATTAGGACCGAGGGGGGCGATCTTGAAGTCGAGGTCTTGCTTCTCAGCGAAGTGCGCGGCCCGGCGTCCGTAGCTCGGACCCTGTATCGGGAAACAGAATCGAGCCGTGAACTCCGACTCAAGATCGCAGAACAGCGCAGGGGAGGCATGAATTTCACGCCGGCCCCCCACAGCAAACCCTCCAAACGCGACCGTCGAAAGATACGCCAGTTCAGAGGAGAAGACGGAATCTAAATGAGCGGCCACCCTCCACTCTTCGCGTTTGTTGCCCGATGCGATCCTCTGCAAAATTAAGTTAGCAATCGGCAGAGTTGAAGAATCCAATACAAGGTGCGGCTTCGAAAACGCTTAGTTGCTTTCATTATCATTGCTCAATCGTTTCTTCTTTTGGCGCATTTTGTCCTGTATGAGACGTGGACATTTTCGTCTCCGAACGGCCATAGTGCTGGACCACTGTGGATCAACCTGGTTGTCGGCTTTCTGTCAGTGACATTCGTTCTCGCTTCGCTACTCGCCTTTCGCTATACAAATGCCTTTGTGCGCACGTTTTACAGGGTTGCTGCGGTTTGGGTGGGATTACTGAGTTTCCTCGCTATTGCCGCCGCTTGCTGCTGGATTATTTTCGCGGTGGCGGTTCTGGCTGGGCTGAATGCCGATTTCCATCGGATAGTGGAACTGCTGTTCGGAGTTGCAGCAGTAACGGGATTCTGCGGGATTCTTAATGCAAGCTGGACGCGAGTCACGCGAACCACGGTGCGGCTCGCAAACTTGCCGGCCGCGTGGCGTGGCCGAAAAGCAGCCCTGATCAGCGATTTGCATTTAGGACATGTGCGGAATAGTGGTTTTCTGCGACGTATGGTTGCGCAGATTTTGAGGGAAGAGCCACACGCAATTTTTATTGCCGGTGATTTGTATGACGGCACGGCCATCGACGCAGCGCGGGCAGCGGAGCCATTGGCCCTGCTATCGGCGTCGCACGGCGTGTATTTCGTTGCGGGGAATCATGAGCAATTTGGGGATGACAGTAAATACCTTCAGGCCATTGCAGCGGCTGGGGTGCGTGTGCTCAACAATGAAAAAGTGGAGGTAGACGGTTTGCAGATTATTGGTGTGCCGTACCGGAATGCGTGGCGCCACAACTCGTTGGCGTCGGCCCTCCACAGCATCCGTTTGGATCGCGACCGTGCGAGCATTTTGTTGACACACGCACCCGACCATCCCGAAATCGCCGAGGCTGCGGGCATTTCTCTGCAACTTTCCGGGCATACCCACCTCGGCCAGTTCATACCTTGGAGCTGGATAGCGCGGCGAATTTACCGGCAGTTCGTATACGGCCTAAGCCGGATCGGGAAAATGCAGGTCTTTACTTCGAGCGGAGCAGGAACGTGGGGACCACCCCTACGACTTGGATCGAATCCCGAGATAGTGGTGTTGCAGTTCGAGTAAAAGTTTAGTAGGTTGCGGCAGCGGCCGGAGCCAGCTGCAGTCGCAACGACCAGATTTCCTTCTTGATATTCAGCCATCTGTCGTTGAGCAAGGATGTTCCGGGTTTCGGTCCCATGAAATCAGTTCGCCGCTCGACCCGCTGGACGAAGCGTTGGGTCTGGCTGACGTATGGATTAGTGAAGTCGAAACAGAATTTCGTTCTTAATCTCATTTCCGGCGCATCACTTCTGACTGGCTCTTGCCTTTTTTTGGCAAGGCTCCACTTACCTATCGGCACGAATCAGTCGCTGAACTGGAACAAATAGGCGATTCGGAACACGGCGAAATAGCTCGTAAGTGCCATTTACGCGTGCGGCCGAAGTGAGTAGCGTGTGGGCAACCCGACCCCAGACAAGTCCAGTTCATTCCCCCGAACTCGAGTCTTGGTCCCTATTTTCCCTTGGTGAGATTTTGAAAGAGACGTTGCCTACGGCTACGTATAACACAAGGACCGAAGCTGGATTGAGAACGTTGACCAGACCCCAGCCAGTTCAGAAAAGCCAGGCTGTGCGATCAGATCCGCTGTGATTGTGATTGGGCGTGGTGATGGCAAAAGTAATTGAGTTCTACGTGCCGGACGGGTTCCAAAAGATCGCAAAATGGATTCCGCCCGAGCAACGCGGCAAGATCATTCCGTTTCCCGCGCCAGAAAAGAAGTCGGCGTGAGTTCGGGAACGGCGCGCCAAATACCGTAGCCCGTCCTCGCCATTTCTCTTCGGCGGGCAGGGCCATTAAAAATGGCCACTGATAACCACGCTCGATGGGAGCGCGAAAAGTGGCATGCTGTTCAGCCCTTACTGTCAGGATAGAACCCGAGTCACAACGGATCTCGCGCTTGGAAGAGACAGGTCAGTCTGCACTAGTGCTACTTCCCGGAATGAAGCGTACGCAGAAAGGTGGAATTTTCGCGTAACTGACTATTCGCAGCTAGTCCTTGTTGCCTGAACCTCAGAGCGCTTGTTATCAAGCTGTTCTTTCTCTTTAGGCAATCGGTTTATCTCGTCGGTAAACTCAAGTAGTTTTTCCGGATCTTGCTCGACGGCAGCTTGCTTGCAAAGCTCCATCCAAGGGTCTGCCTGTTCGCCCTTTGTGCTATCGCAGATGTCGCGAATAGTTAAGATGAGTTTTGATGGTTCATCCGTGCTGACCACCGTGGCGTCTGGCAGATTTTTCAGAGCAGCCCACGGCGAAGGAATAATCTCGATGATTTTTCCTTGCGCGTTACGCTTGCGGAACACTTCCGCCAGCCCCTTGCATGTATCGCTTGGAAGAGTGCTGCCGAAGATGACTACACCGAAAACACGACGCTCAACTCTGTTCGCGTACGTAATCCTTTGACTCAGACGTTGTGACGTCGAAGCCGTGGTATCGCAGGAGTAGCCCACGGTTATGGTTCAGCCTGGGATCGATGCTAGCCGACAGGACACAAATCGGCCCTTCCGGTTGTTGGGTCGTTCGCTCGGGTATGTTCACTTTCTGACGCACCCTCCTGTGCGCATCTGCCCGGTGCTGGGATGTGGCAGAAATGTAACACAAACGATCTACTGAGCACGTAGCCAGTGCGCAAGGGATTTTAGGGTCAAAGCGAAGATAAGTGCCGATTCGGAATGACGGAATGCGACCAGCTTTCGCCTGCTTGAAGATCGTCGTCTGGGATTGTCTGGAATTGTTGGATGAACCGTTGGAAGGGCTACTTGCTGTCAATCAAAGGAATTCTGTATGATGTCGAGCTAGAAGCTGTTCTTTTGCGTTAGTTTTTGCGCCCTTGAACAACGTAGTTTCCTACTCCAAGCGCCTTCTCTTTGTCGATGACGAGGACAGCATCCGCGCGATGCTCCCACTCATCTTGCAGGGACACGGGTTTGACGTCAAAACTGCAGCCAGTGTTCCGGAAGCACTCCAGGAAATACAAAGCAGCAAGTTCGACGTACTGCTGTCGGACCTGAATATTGGCGAGCCAGGCGACGGGTACGAGGTCATTCGCGCCGTGCGGCAGGCTAATCCAGGTTGTGTTGCGATTATCCTGACGGCGTACCCTTATGTCGAAGGTGCTGTTGAAAGTATCCGCCATGAGATCGACGACTACTTCGCGAAACCGGCCGACATTGATGCCCTGATCGCGACGTTGCAAAAAAGATTAGCCGCGCGGCTGCCCTATTAAGCTTCTAAGTTTCCTACCATGGAACCTACTTGGAACTTCGGTCTAGTCTTACGCAGCAACGTCTTCGAGCCCCTTTCTATTTCGTAGGTGGACTCGTAGGACCGACCCTTCCACAGCATTTCCACAGTAGCCCGTCCGAGCCATTCCCACGGCGCAGGTCAGAACGTAGGCTGGTTGTGAGCAGTTTTCGGGGGAGGGCTGTTCGACGGGCGTCCCATGACTCAATGAGTCCGGGGCGCTTTCGTTTTTTACGACAGCGATCCGCGATCCGCTCCGCCTGCTGGGTGATGGCGTCAATGGGAGCAAGTCCAGTCCACGCTGCACGATAAAGAATTCACCGATTGCCGCAGCTGCCACGACGACGGGCACGCCAATAATCAAGATGAGCAGCACGCCCTGCAGCACGCCTCGATACCAGCGTACCTCGCTCCAGTGTCGACCCGGTAGCTACCGCCGTCTACCTTGAGAGCATAGCGCTCAAGCACAACCGGTTGAGCTCCTCCGAGCGTCGTACCCTCGAGCGAGCCGGGAAACTGTCCGGCCGAGGCCATCGGTATGGTCGCCGGGTCGAAAGATTGGTCCTTCAGAGGACCGGATTGATACATCACGCTGGCGTCGGCCCGGACAACGCGGATGAAGCGCCATTGCTTGCCAGAGCATAATCGTCGCCTTCGGCAATGACCCAATGCTCGCCCTGGGTAGTCACCTGGCGCAGCAGATTCTCTCCGATGACACGGGCTTGATCACCGAGTTCCTTCCGCAGCGACAGGTAGCGCTCCAAACCGATGTACAAGGAAGCGCCGGGCCAGCGTTAGACAGACCACCATTCTTGCTGCATGCCAGGCACTGAAGCGAAAGCGCAGCGAGCGGCTTTCGCAGCAAGTCAAGCGCGCCGGACATCGCATTGAGTTGACCCTCCAAAGAGTACACCCTCCTGGAATACCTGATGGTCAATGCCGGCCAGGTGCGGTGCTTTCACACAACATGATCATCGCACATGTATGAACCAGGGTTTCGACGGGATCACGAATATCTTAGATGTTTACGTTCGCCACCTCCGCAGCAAGATTGACAGCGCGCATAACTCCCGGCTCATTCGAACCGTGCGCGGCGTCGGCTACACCATAACGGCGGGTGATGACGATGACATATTGAGGATGCGCCTCTACCCTGCCAAGGCCCGTCCAACGGTAACTGACATTCAACGGCACGGACAGCAATTTTTAGCGTTGCAAGGAACTCTCCGGCCCCAAGATTGTTGGGGCGGGTTTCAGTGCATTGAAAGATATGGTAGGCACGTGGGGACTCGAACCCCAGACCTCTACCGTGTCAAGGTAGCGCTCTAACCAACTGAGCTACGCGCCTACTGTTTGGATTCTATCACTTGCGGGCCATCCAAAATCCCGACCGTACCAAACCGTACCAAATCGCCCAAAAAAATTTCACGAGCCCGCCGTCACCTGTTGCTTCGCCGTCAGCTCCACATAGATCGCATCGAGCGTCTGCTTCACGCCCGACTCGATCGGTTGCGTGTAGACGTTCACCGTGGTGTCGGCCTTGCTGTGACCCAAAACGCCTTGCACGTCTTTGACGCCACCCTTCTCCTCTCTGCGCCAAAGAGGAACGCGCGGGATCGGCGCGATGGTGTCGCGCCGACCCTACCTCGCAGCAATCGGTATCTTTACTGTTGGCGGATCTGTTCACGGTTTTCGTTTGGAAGCGGTGGCACGACCGAGAGATTTCCGCTACTTCATCGCCTTATGGAATACAGTTGAGCGTAACAGCTCCGGCAAGCATCGCACCGACGCAAGTGCAACTCCAGGTCGAGGCCTCAGAGTCGGCAGCACAGGCGCAGGTTGCCACCCGCCAGCAGGCGGTTTCTATGGACTCTTCCGATCGTGGCAGGCGCCTGGTACAAAAGGCCGTCGGCCTGGAGGCTCTGACCGACGAGGACGAGGTCAAAACTTCTGTTTTTGTGAGGCGCACGCGTGGGCAAACGGGCAAGGGCACGGTTCCTGATGACATTCCATCGTCGCTGGTGTCGATTGCGCAACCGACCGGCAGTGCAGGGAAGGATCTGAGCACCGTGCTTTCCGTACAGGCGCCTCTTCCTCAGTTAGCAATTACCGTTTCTCAACGGTCAGCCGGTCAAGATCCAGGGCACGATCACGGTAAAATTCGTGCCACCATGACACGGCTGATTCATCGCTTCCCGGAACACTCTCCGCAGAGGTCCTCGCCCGAACTCAGATGCAAAGCCGGGCTAGAAATGCTATAGCCGAAGGGATCCGGCCTCTGCCGACTCCGACATACTGCGGAAACTCACTGTCTGGCAAGAGCTACTCAGGTATGGCGGGAAGCTTAATATAATAGGGCAGCTGCGCCGCTAATCTTTTTTGCAATGTCGCGATCAGGGCATCAATGTCGGCAGGTTTCGCCTCCGTCAGTGCTCCCGACGTCTGGAAGACCGAACCCATAGCAAAAGGGCTCCGTGTTTCGGGAGCCCTCTCCCTAATTGCTAGGTTTAAAGGGGGTTGATTAGCACATACCCCGAGGTCAGGACCGCGCTCTTCTGGTACAAGAAGCCGAGAGGCCCGGTAACGACGACCGAGAAGTTACCGATGCTCGTCCCCAATGCTGAAAGGTCGCAAGCCTCGAAGGTGAAGAGGTATCCGGGGTTATTGTTAAGCACGCCATCACCCGCAAAACTGACGCACGTACCGTTGTGGGTGATGGAGCGCACACCATCGACGCTCTGCAAGTTCATTCCTTGCGATGGGTCCTGGTAGGACAGGCTACTGTTCTGGGGCTGTGAAGCGCTGTCGTGGAACTTCGCGTGATCGTGATTGTAGTCCTCGCCTTCCCCTTCATCCTGATCATGCCGACATGGATTGTTTCGTAGCACGTTCCGAAAATTATTGTATCGGAAAGTGGGCATACCACCCGTGGCAGGATAAGCAAGATTAAGTAGACCTCCATACTCGGCGGTCGAGCTTCCACCGAATGTGTTGGTGGTCCCCGGAATGTGAGCACCGCCAAGCTGCCATATGCAATTCTCATCCTCGGTTTGAGCTGTCGTGAACAGGGGGTAAAAGTTAGCTCCCTTCGGCGGATTCACGCAGTCCTTACCTGGGACCGGGTCTGCGGGATTCGAGAAGTGGCGCTGGCACGGAGGATTCGTATCGAACTCGATCCTGGGCAGGTTGGCTTCAAAGGCCACCCGACCGTAGTTTCTGCTTTCCCCTTTTGTGCCTTTGAACAGAGGACTTGTAAATTGTACCGGCTCGGCATGCAGCGAACGATCCCGGGTCGTGTTCGTAAACGTTCCCGGCCACACTAACTGGTAAGAGACTCCATCGAAGTCGATGTCCGAATCGGTGCAGCCGCCAATCGGTACAAATCCAACGGCCCCAGCCGTAGTTGCGTCGAAGCAGAAGTTATCATCCTCCGCCCCGTCAAGGGCACTATCCAGATCGTGGACGCCATCCACAAGACACGTCCCATCCGACCCATTTACCGCATTGCAGTACTCGAAATGGCCTAGCTCGTCGGAAAAAGCAATGTTGAACGAGTGGGCGGCCCACGGCACCCGGGTGTGCTCGCTAGAGGTAGCGTATATGGTGTGGAAATCGTGAAAAGTTTGCGTGCAAGTTGCGCCCGTCGGGTCGAACTTGAGCGAAGCGAAGCCATTGGCCGAGCTGGCGGTCATCGACCCACTCTGATTGGTAGTCAGGTCTGTGATCGTAATCTTTAGCCCGTTCATCGTGTCGTGCAAGTCGATACGCAGCAGGTCGCCCGAGTTGTAGAAGAGAGTGTCCGTGGTGGGTGTAAATGTAGCGCCGTTTTGCATTTGTGGGCTTGGAGGGCCACCTGGCATGCCGCTTTTTGTGATGAACGCGAAGTTAACATACTCTACGGGGCTCCCTCCAGGTCCGCTGCAACCTCCAATGCTGCCGGTGTTCAAGTTCTGCGAAAGGCCGAAGGTGAGAAGCGCGGAGCACCAGCGGTTGGTGTTGTCACAACTACTAAACCATCCCGGCGGGTAAAACTGCATTTCCATGAAACCCGTGCCGGGGTGGCTGCCAATGTAGTCCGTCAGTGTCGGGTCTGAGCCATCAAAGATGTTGTTATCGCTGTTTGGTGTGCAGGGGATGTTCGGCCGACCCGGAGACCCTCCTGGGTTGGGTGCGGACTGATCGTCGCACAAGGCCATACCAACCCAGAATGTCGGGTGGAGTTGGAAATTGAAGGTTCCACCGGTGCCGTTCTGGTTGGGTTGGGTCGGGGGATCCTTCGGCAGCCTCAGAAAGTAAACGCCGGTGTTCCCCGAGCCCGGAACGTCGGAGTAGAAGAGAAGCGCAGACTCGTCGTGACCGGTATACGCACCCCCGTATCCGATGGAATCATAGACCTCCGTGCATAGAATTCCACTCCGATCGTTGCAATCAAGGGCGTTTTGCCGGAAGCCCGAACTGCTTTGCGCACAGGTCATACATCCCAGAACGAATAGAACGAACAACGGCAGAAGCCAAGGTAGTCTTCGCATAGTTGCCTCCTTTCCGAATCTTTTTTGGGAACTGAAATGTGGGCCTTGTGAGCCCGGTGAGATTGAGTTGTCCTTATAGTCTTTCTCTGACTTTCTAACTTCGCAGTGGGCCGCACCCGGACACGAGAGATCATTCAGGCGTGGGACGTCGGTCCGCTTCGTGAAGCCGCAGAATCCAGAGTAGCTGTCAGGTAAGGGCCGTGCACGCACGAGACAGATTCGTATGGCCACGGTGCGTGGCTTTGCTCAGACTTATTCAGTTACGCAGTGGGCTGTGCAACCCGCACAAAGCGTCCTTACGTGCACGCGGGTCTCTCCATTTGCACGCTCACAGACAATCACTGATCCAGAACGGATGTCTAGCAGGTACACACGGTAGGTAATTACGGAAAAACCTGTATTAGCCTTAGCTATTTAGCTAAGGGTAAAAGAACTCGCTCCGCTGTAGCACGCCAGACCACAGCGGAGCGAAATGTGATGCATCAGCAATTCTCACCACATGTAGCGAAGACCGAACTGCTTCGCTAAAATGCGCGGTAACCCATCAAAATTCCAGGTGCATGCCGAGCCGAAGTACGCGGCCGGAAACCACGGTGCTGCTGATAACTCCGAATGACTTGGATCCCAGGGTAGTCCCGGGAGCATCGAAGACCGTGTGGTTCAGGATGTTGTTGATGTCGCAGCGAAACTCCAAGCGATAACGCTCTCCGTACGGATAAAAGACTTTCTTCACGGACACGTCCCAACGCCGGTCGAAGGGCGCGCGCAGAGAATTCCGGGTGGTATCCCCATACTGGCCAGGGCTGTTGGCCACGAATGCGGCCGGATTGAACCATTCCGCAAGTTGGGCGGCTTGGGAACGGTCGCCTGAAAGGTGAGGATCGCCAATCTGGTTAGGCCTGTCGTATCCCACGCCCGTCAAAGAGGCATCCTTCCCGGTGATGACTGTGAAGGGATTTCCTGACTGAAAGACGTGATAGCTGGCGATCTGCCAACCTCCGATCGCCTGGCTCAGGAAGTGCGGAACGGCAAAGATTTTCGGAATTTCGTAGATGTACGTGATGACGGCTACGTGGGTCCGATCAAAATCTCCGGGGCCGCGTTCGCCGCCTGGATTGGACGGGTCTTGCTGCGTGCAACTCCCGATCACCTCGGTGGAGCATTCGTCGATCACCCTCGACCAGGTGTAGTGACCCTGGAACTGCAGGCCATGAGAGAACCGCTTGGCGAGGAGCGCCTGCAAGGCGTTATAGGAGGTGTTCAGGTTGGAAGAGTAGCTCGGCATGGAGGCATAGAGCGGAGCGTAGATACGGCGCGCGTCAGTGTTCTTGGTGGTGGCGCCGGTCCTGTAGACAGCCGGGTTCGCCTCGTATCCGTTATAGCCATGCACCGTCAGATTGCCCACGTAGCTGGTCTGCAGAGCCAAAGTCCCTGAGAGCTGCCTCTCGATCGTGAGACTGAAGTTCTGGTTGTACATCGGACGGAAGGCACGAGTCAGACCTTCCACGGTGGCGGGCAGCTTGAACACGGCTGCGCTCGGATTGACCAGATACGGGTATGGATTGGGGGTGTTTTGGTAGGGGTTGGAAAGCGGGCCGGGATTGTTCACCGTGTTCGACAGCGAAAAGGGCTGCGTCCCATGAATCACCGGCTCGGCAACCAGCGGATCGTAGGAGATCCCATAGCCGCCACGGACCGAGGTCCGGCCATCGCCGAAAACGTCCCACGCAAAGCCCACACGCGGACCGAAGTTCTTCCATGCGGTGTGATAGGGGAACTGCGGATCGGACTGGTAGACCGTCCCCAAGGGGGCGGTAGGAAATGTTTGCGACTGGATGCCAGGAATGAACATCGCCTGTTGCCCCAAACTCTCCCGCCACGCAGTATAGATGTCCCAACGCAAGCCCAAGGTCAAGGTCAGGCGACTGGAGGCCTTCCAGGTGTCCTGGCTATAGAATCCCACGGGGTAATAATGACCAGACGCCACACTGCCGGAACTTTGCTTGAAATTTACCGGTGTTCCCAGGAGGAAATCCGCTACTGTGTTTTTCGTAATGCTGCCATCAAATGTGAAGGTTCCGGCGGAGGTGCTGCTATTGGGTCTACCGTAACTGATACGTTCCACCAGGGCCCCCCACTTGAATTCATGGGAGCCATGGACCCAATCCCAATCCTGCGCCAAGCCGTAATCACGCCCCTTACGTTCATCGATGGTGGGCGCCGTCGCGCTGAAGTGGCCGTTTACGGTGATGGTCGGGAGGCGTTTTATCGGATATTGGTCCACGAAATTGGTCGCTCCCAAATCAGCGAGGGTCGTGTGCACCGAGTCGGACTCATCGTAGATCCACCTCGTATACGAGGCCCTGGTCGTGGATAACAGCGATGGAATCCAGGTCCGGACATAGTTCAGCGTGGCCGTCTTGGGAAATTGAGTGCTCGGCGCGGGCGAATAGCCGGGGATACTCTGTACCGGACTGGCCGGGAACGGAAGGGTTGCCCGCCGGTAATCGGAGAACCAGCGGAAACTCAGCCGATCCTGCTGAGTGGCGGCGAAATCAAACTTGCCGGTGATGCCGTCTCCGGTGGTCGGATTGGGACCGGAAAAGGAAAGGGCGCCGCTGGCAAGGTTCGGCAGAGGAATCATGCCCAGGATCTTTACCGCAACCGGGTCAAAGCGGCTGGGGTCAATTTGATTCCCGAGGAAAGGCAAGTGGGTCAGCGGATCGATCGGTTTTGGATTGGACGCGCTGAAATCTCCCCGACGTTCCGCGTCTGTCGGCGGGAACGGCGTGGAGGTCTGAGAAGTCTGATGAATGCGCAGTCCCTGGTAGGCGACGAAGAAGAAGAGCCGGTTCTTGACGATCGGTCCGCCGAACGTGGCGCCGAAATCATGCGATCTCAGGAACGGCTTGGTTGTGCTGAAAAACGGCGTCGAATCGAAGGCGTCGTTGCGGATAAATTCCCAAGCGCTGCCGTGCAGTTGATTACCGCCGGACTTGGTTACCGCTGCAAATACGGCGGTGCCTCGCCCATACTGGGCGGAGACGCCCGAAGTGACGACCTGCACCTCCTGAATTGCGTCGGGGGCTGGCAGTTCAATTGCCTGGCCACGATGCGCAAAATACATACTTCCGCCATCGAGCTGCACATTGGTCGAGAACGAACGATTTCCCTCGATGTTCAAACGTTGCTGGTTGCGGTTGACGTTGTTGCCCGGACTCACATGTTGCACCCCTGGCGTGTAATTGAGGGTTTCGATGACGTTCCGGTTGCTGATCGGCATTTCAGTGATCAACTTGTTGTCCACAAGGTTGCCCAGTGTGTTCGACCGGGTGTCGACTTGGGGGGCGTCTCCCGAGATGAAGATGCTTTCCCTGGTTGTACCAAGCTGCAGCAGTAGATCTACACGGGCATTTTGAAAAGCCACCAAGGTTACGGGAGTGCGGACGACCTGTTTGAAACCGCTAAACGAAGCTGCCACGGAATATGCACCCGGCGGCAGTTCGCGGACCAGGTAATCACCGGCCGCATCTGTTTTGATATGGAAGGTCTGTCCGGTTGCAAGATTCGTGACGACAACCGGTGCTCCGGGGATGGACAGCCCACTGGGGTCGCGAACCGTCCCAACAATCGCGCCAACCGGCGTCTGAGCCATCAAGCTGAGCACGAACAGCAAAACTGCCACTACCAGTGCTGCGCAACGAGAATGAATGCTTGTCATATTTTCCTCACATAAGTCACCGCGCGATCGCGTGATCAACGGGGCAACGGAATTCTTACAATTTCTTGCCTTTTTCTGAACCCCGGTCTCGGGTTCCCCACGGAACTCTTTTGTTGGCCCTGCATCAGCGTGCTACCCCCAACTCGACCCTCACCTGAATGGTTCAAGCTTCGGAGCGAGGATATGAATGACTGCAAGTACAACCAGATATGCTGACCCTAGACTGATGAAGACAGGCCGATACGAACCCGTCCCCTGCAGGATGTAGCCGACAATCTTTGCGATCGGCATTCCGCCCACTGCGCCCCCCATGCCGCCCAAGCCGACGACCGACCTGACCGCGCGCCGCGGGAACATGTCCGATGCGGCGTTAAAAATCTTGACCGACCAGCCCTGGTGGGCCGCGGCAGCCAGACTAACCAGCAACACGCCGGTCCACAGGTTCGTCGCACTCGACTCCGCGACGGTCTTGATGGAAGCCGGGAAACTGCCGGATTCGCCGAGTCCCAGCGACCGAGCCGCGCCGAAGCCAAACAAAGAGTGGGCCAGGGCATGAGCCATCGCAGCAACACTCCACAGGAACACCGCGAGCGAAAAACCTTTGCGCGTGCCGAGCCAGTCCATCACCCGGCCCACAATCAGCAGGCCGCCGGCATACGCCCTCTGGAAGGCAAAGACGATGTAGCTATAGTCAATGCCGTTCCAGTGAAGTTCGGTTTGCAGAATGGGCCTGAGCAGGCCTATAAGTTTGCGGTCAATGTAGTTCACCGTGGCGGCGAAGAACACCCGTCCACAGATGATCCAGCGATAAGGGCCAATGACGGGGACACCCGCGGGGACTGCCACTGGCACCTGCGCTACCGCGATTCCATCCTTGGGTTCGGCCATACCGCCTGCACTCGTGTTCCCCGCTCAACAGCTCATCCCGCCACCCCTGCCCTGCCGCACTCCAGATTCTGGCCGAGGATAGCGACCTGCGCGCCGCAACCGCTCAGGGCGCAGGCGAGCCCCCCGCCCAAAATGCCGGTGCCACCTTTGACGACCGCCCTCTGTCCGGTGAAGTCGTACATCGCCGCAAGCTTTTCCCGGCTGAAGGGTGCAGGCTTGGCGTACTTCTGCTTATTGTGAACCGCTTCCGCTCCAGGCCGCGGCATGGGTTTGCCTCCGGGTCACCTAGTCGGCGCCCAAAATTGTAGGGTTGACATACAAGAGAAAACACGAAAGTATCTCTATTGTCAAATAAAACAACATTGTATTCTATAAAACGCAGGGTCCACGGCCCCGGCTGTGTCCATGCCGGACGCTGTGGCGAGGCTCGAAAATGAAACAGGTTCCGCAGTCGCAACGTTTAGTCCTGGCAAAGTATTCCTTACGGAGTAGACGACCGTTTTGCTCATCAGGCGAAGGCACAGTTGCGCGCGTGCATGCCGGCTGCGCCATCTGGCCTGGCGATCGTGCCCGTCTGCAACAAGTCCAATCGCGAGCACGTTATAGTTGGTTCCAAGCCCGGCAGCGTGCGTGCTGCGGCCGAAGCGGCCGTGCGCGAACTCGGTTGGACCCGGCCCTTTCGCATCGACGCCGACCACATCACTCTGGAGACTGTGGACGGTTTCCTTGATTCCAGCGACTATTACACGCTTGACGTCGCTGCGGCGATCGGCCAACCGCTGCCGCCTCCGCAGATTGATGCATTCGTCGCCCGCCATTCTGAGCTCACGCGGCAAGGCCAACTTCATTACCGAGGTGTCGAGGGATGAGACCGATGCCCCCCAGAATCCCGCCGAAGTCCTGGTGATCCTGGCCGCACTGGCTGACCACGGAGTCCCGGTGCGAGCGGTGGCATCCAAGTTCACCGGCCGCTTCAACAAAGGCGTGGATTATGTTGGCGACCTCGCCAAGTTCGAAAGCGAGTTCCGCAGCGACGTGGCGGTGCTCGCGCACGGGGTTCGCACCTACCATCTGCCGGCAGAACTCAAACTCAGTGTGCATTCCGGAAGCGACGAGTTCTCCATCTACCCAGCGATCCGCCGCGTGCGGCGCGAGTTCGACTCCAGTGTACACGTGAAGACTGCTGGCAACACCTGGCTGGAGCAAGTCTTGGTTTGGCCGAGGCCGGCGGCGACGGTCTGGCGCTTGCAAAAGAAATTTACGCTCAGGCGTTTTCCCGTCGCGAACGGCTCTGCGCTCCGTACGCGAGTGTCATAGACATTGATGTTGCGAAACGTCCTGAACCCAGCGCTGTCAGTAAATGGGCCGTGGAGCAATACGCGGCGCGTGCTATGCAATCTGCTGGGCAAAGACATGGAGAACCTGTCCAACGACGTTGCTCTCATCGGTGATATCGTGCGTCGTATCTGTTACCGCAACGCCGAAGAGTGCCTGGGTCTCGGGGTTGCTGCGGACAGCGTCGCAGGCCGATTAGCGAGTTGGGGCCGACCTGGTGTTCCCCAATGGCGGACACGATGCTCTCAGTAATCGAACCTTCTGAGACAGGTTTCTGCACACACAGACCAGTGGCTTGCACTTTGCTTATATTGTTGCTGACCGCTCTGCTGCAAGCGCAGACCGCCGAGCAGCGCGCTAGAGACATCGTCTCGCGCATGACACTGGACGAAAAGATTGCGCAACTGCACGGCTTCCGCGATGCTACCCATAATCGAATCGTCCTCGGCATTCCGCGGCTGGGCATTCCCGACTTCTGCATCACCAACGGACCCGCAGGCGCAGGCCCCGGCGGCGCTGGTCCAAAGAAGCCTGCCACAGCGCTGCCGGCGCCGATAGCACTGGCCAGCACCTGGGATCGCGACCTCGCGAAGGAATATGGCGCAGTCGCCGGCAGCGAAGCGCACGATCTGGGAAATGCTTTGCTGGAGGCACCGACGATAAACATCGCGCGCGTGCCGCAGAATGGCCGCACCTTCGAGGGATACGGAGAGGACCCGTTTCTCGCCGGGCAGTTGGCGGTTGCGTTCATCGAGGGGGTGCAGAGTCAGGGCATCATTGCGAACGTAAAGCACTACGTCGCGAACAACCAAGAGACCGACCGGAATGTAATAGATGAAGAGATTGGCGAGCGGGCGTTGCGCGAGATCTACCTTCCCGCGTTCGAGGATTCCATCAAGCGCGGTCATTCGGCTTCCCTGATGTGCGCGTATCCTAAAGTTAACGGCACCTTCAACTGCGAAAACGGTCCGTTGCTGGACACGATTCTGAGAAAAGAATGGGGATTCGCAGGTTTCGTTACCTCGGATTTCGGGGCGGTCCACAGCACAGTCGAGTCAGCCATGGCCGGGCTCGATCTGGAGATGCCCACCGGCAAGTATTTCGGGGAAGCCTTAAAAGCGGCGGTCGAGTCGAGTCAGGTGCCCGTTTCGGCCATTGATGAGAAGTTGATCCGGCGCTTTCGCGCCATGATCGACTTGGGGGTATTCGACCGCCCGCCAACACCCAAGCCGCTCCCTTCCCGCGAACACGGCGCGATCGCCTTGCGTATCGCCGAGGATGGGATCGTGTTGCTCAAGAATTCGGGCGGCATCCTTCCTTTGAAAGCCTCGCAGCTCAAGCGCGTGGCGTTGATTGGACTCCCGAAGGCCTCCACGGGCGGTGGTGGCAGCTCGCGCGTCCTTCCGCTGTACACGGTTGATCCCCTGGACGGCCTGCGTTCCCGCGTTGGTTCGCAGGTCACGATCGAAACCAACGATGGCGCTGCTATTCCCGCCGCTACCGCTTTGGCGCACGGCGCGGATATCGCCATCGTCATGGTGGGCGATCAGGATAGGGAAGGCCACGATCAGTCACTGTCCCTTGCCGGCAACCAGGACGAACTGGTGACGGCCGTTGCCACCGCCAACCCGCGGACCGTCGTAGTGTTGAAGACTGGCTCCGCCGTCCTGATGCCGTGGGCAGAGCAAGTACCTGCTATCGTGGAAGCCTGGTATCCTGGCCAAGAGGACGGCAACGCGGTTGCCGCTGTCCTCTTCGGCGACGTCAATCCTTCCGGCAAGCTGCCGTTGACGTTTCCACGAAGGCTCGAAGACGTTCCCGCGAGCAAACCCGAGCAGTATCCCGGCATTGACAAGGTCGTGCACTACTCGGAGGGCGTGTTTGTCGGCTATCGGCATTACGACGCGAACAAGAAAGACCCGCTCTTCGCCTTCGGCTATGGTCTGTCGTATACGACCTTCCGATACGGCAATCTGCGGGTCTCGCCCGAACGGCTTTCGCTTAGCGCGGACGCCAAGCCGAATGTGCAGATTGATTTTGACGTTGTGAACAGCGGTCGCGTGCGTGGCGCAGAAGCGGTACAGCTCTACGTTGGCATGCCGTCCAGCGACGCTGTTCCCCAGCCCCCAAAGCAACTTAAAGGATTCCAGAAGGTACGACTCGAGCCCGGGCAGAAGACTCACGTGCAGTTCGCGCTCGACCAGCGCGCATTCTCCTACTGGGACACGACGACCCACGGCTGGAAGGTTGCCGCCGGGACTTATTCGATCCTGGTCGGCTCGTCCTCGCGGGATGTACGGCTCAGTTCGCGCATTCAGATGGCGCCACCAAAGCCGCGGGAGAAATCGCATTGAACGGCCAAACCAGCTTTCAGTTCGCGTCACGCAGGAAACCCCCAGTTGTCCGATCCTCGGGCGCGGGCGTTCCCAGGGGACAGGTTTTATTTCGGGGGACAAATTCACCTACCTTCTTTTTCCCCATCGGTGCCATGTTGCTGTTTGCCGTGACCCTTACAGGCCAGGACACACGCAAAGTCACAGAACCGACAATTCCGCCGGTATGCCGCAGCCTTGACGCGGAACTTTCCAGCACCGGGGAAGCCATCGCCGACGCGGATGAAACCAAGCTGGACACCTCACGTATCCAGCAGGCATTCAACCAGTGCCGGCCCGGAACTGCTGTCGAGTTGCGTGCGAATGGAACAAAGAACGCCTTTCTTGCCGCGCCGCTGGAACTCCGCCAAGGCATTACCCTGCTGGTCTCGCGTGGAGCAACTTTGTTCGCTTCGCGCAATCCTCGTGATTACGACGTCACACCGGGCGCCTGCGGCAAGGTGGACAACCGCGGAAGCGGCTGCCGACCCCTGATCCGCGTCCCCGTTCACGACGCCGCGGTGATGGGGGACGGCGTAATTGATGGTCGCGGGGGCGCCAAGCTGCTCGGCCAGAATGTTTCCTGGTGGGACTTGGCGCAGCAGGCTAAGGCGGAAAAGGCAAGCCAGAACGTGCCGCACATGCTGGTGGGGGACGAGGCCGACGGGCTGGTTCTGTACCACATTACGCTGCGCAATTCCCCTAAGTTCCACGTGATCGTCTATCGCACGGAGGGCTTCACGGTCTGGGGCGTGAAGATCGATTCTCCGGAAACGGCACGCAATACCGATGGCATTGATCCGTCGTCGTCGCGCAACGTCAGCATCCTTTATTCTTACATCCATGCCGGCGACGACCACATTGCGATCAAGGCGGGTGCGAGCGGCCCTTCCACCCACATGACAATCGCGCACAATCACTTCTACACGGGCCATGGCATGTCCATCGGCAGCGGGACGCGAGGCGGCGTGAGCGATATCGAGGTGAGTGACCTCACGATCCAGGGCGCCTTGAACGGCATTCACATCAAGTCGAGCCCGACACGCGGCGGCCTGGTGCGCCGCGTATCCTATCACGATGTCTGCATCCAGGACGTCAAAAACCCGATCTTCTTTGAGACTACGTACAAGCACGTGACGCGGGGAACGCTGATTCCCCAGTACCAGGACATTCTGCTGCGCGACGTGCGCATCAGCGGCGGCGGCAGAATCTCGCTTGACGGCTTTGATGGTGCCCACCCCTTGTACATAACGTTCGACGGGGTGTTGGCGGCGAATGCGCCGCCCGTCGAGGTCCACGCCGCGCACGCGCGCATTGCAACCGGACCCGGCGAAGTGAACTTCGCGCCGGCCGGCGAGGACGTGCTCATCACCAAGGTCCGCGGTAGCCGCAAAGTGCCCCCCTGCGACAAGCCCTTTGTCGCATTTCCTTCGGTGGCAGCGACCGTGCGCTGATAAGGTGGTGGGCGCGAATGCGAGAGATTATGAAAACTAAACTTGTTTGGCTTTTCTGGGGAGCGTTGTTTTCAGCCGCCACTGCCGCAGCGCAAACTCCCGCACCTCTTCTGCAGAATGGTCTGGCCCGGCCGGGGATATGGTTGAACGGTGATTGGCACTACGTCGTTGATCCGTACGACGAAGGCGTGCGCCGCCGCTACCCGCTGAATCTCTCGCCGGCGGCTTCCACCGGGGTGGTCGAGTACGACTTCGCCGCCTCGCCAACCCTGCACGTTCCCGGCGACTGGAACACGCAGCGTCCCGAACTGCTGCTGTACGAGGGGACGGTCTGGTACGAGAAATCCTTCGAGTACCATCCGCGGCCGGGCTGGCGGTCGTTTCTGTATGCCGGAGCTGCGAATTACCGCTCGCAGGTGTGGGTAAACGGCAATCCGCTCTGTGAACACGAAGGCGGTTTCACCCCGTTCAACTGCGATGCTACTTCCCTGCTGAAAGACGGCGCGAATTTTGTCGTCATCTCCGTCAACGACACGCGCCATGCCGATGATGTTCCGGCGCTCCGCACCGATTGGTGGAACTACGGCGGGCTTACGCGCGACGTCGGTATCGTGGAGGTTCCCGACAGCTTCATTCAAGATTATTCGTTGCAGCTCCAGCGGGGAACGGGGAATCGCATCGCGGGCTGGGTTCGGCTAGCGGGCGCGCCAGCAACGAACCGCGTCACTCTGGATATTCCCCAGCTGCGCATCCATCGCGAGATCCCGGCTCCCGACGGCAAGGCGACTTTCGAAATGGAAGCTGCCGGGCTTGAGCGCTGGTCGCCAGATGATCCCAAGCTCTACGACGTCACCCTCGTTGCCGGCAATGATCGCATTACCGATCAGATCGGATTTCGCACCCTGGAAGTGCGCGGCACCCAGATTTTGCTGAACGGTGCGCCCGTCTTCCTGCGCGGCATCAGTCTGCATGCGGAAGCGCCGCTCCGCCCCGGCCGCGCGCACGGCGACGATGATGCGCGCACTTCCTTCGAATGGGCGCGCGAGTTGGGCTGCAATTTCGTACGGCTGGCGCACTATCCCCATGACGAGCACACCACGCGCATGGCAGACCGCATGGGACTGCTGGTCTGGAGCGAGATTCCGCTCTGGCAAGGCATTGCCTGGACGGCGCCCGGTGTTTCGGATAAAGCGCGGCGGCAACTTGAGGAGATGATCGTGCGCGACCACAACCGCAGCTCCATCATCTTCTGGTCCATCACCAACGAGTCGGCAAAGAGTGCGGAGCGCAACGCGTTCCTACATGAATTGGCCACGGCGGCCCGCTCGCTGGACGGCACTCGCTTGATCACCGCCGCCACCAACCAGTCGAGCCGGCCCGAGCCGCACAAGATGGTGATTGATGACCCGCTGATTGCGGATCTCGATGTTGTCGGTTTGAACGAATACATCGGCTGGTACGATGGCGTACCGGCCGATCTGGACCTGACCTCCTGGAGCAATCCGTATGACAAGCCCGTTATCGTCAGTGAATTCGGCGGCGATGCCAGGCAGGGCCTGCACGGCGATCCCTCCCAGCGCTGGACCGAGGAGTATCAGGAAGACATCTACAAACACCAAATCGCCGCGTTGCGCAAAGTTGCTTTCATTCGCGGCATCGCGCCGTGGATTCTTAAGGACTTCCGCAGCCCGCGCCGCCAGTTGCCCTCCGTGCAGGACGGCTTCAATCGCAAGGGCCTGATTTCCAACAACGGTGAAAAAAAGAAGGCCTATTTCGTCCTGCAGCAGTTCTACCGCGAGGCGGCTCGCGACCGCGGCGCCCCAACCAGGAGCGACGGCCGATGATAACTGGAGGCTTCCCGTTCACGTCGTCCGGCGAACTTGGAAGCACGCAGTCAGTCACAACTTCCAGAGTGGCAGCCGGTGCTGTCCCCGTTCCGACATAAAACATACTGAACAGGAGATACCACGGGTTCCCGTAAACGCCTTGTCCTTATCTTCCTACTCCTCTCGATCGCAGCGCTTGCGCAGCAGACCCTCGATTTCAGCCTCGCGGGCGCGTTTCGGTTCATATCATGGCGACATGCGGTTCATCGACTCGACTCGCAGGGACTCCAGCGATCCGGACTTTGGTTGCGCCATCGTCCCGCAAGTCGCCAAGGAGAAGCCCGATTCCCTGGTTTTCACCGGCGAGCTCGTCCACACGGCGACTCGTTTAAATTCTTGGCTACGCCATCAATCACGCGTTGTCGCTCAGCGGCGTCGAGCTTGATGTTTTCGAGAACGGCTCCTGGAGGAATCGCCCGCAAGTTAGAGCTCTCCACGACTCCTGATTGAGCATCCTTCACTTGTAAGCTTCCGATGCCAATCGTCGAACTTCCTTTCTCTTTGACGCGGAACTTGATCATGAGTCGTTCGCTGCTTTCGATCGCCAGCAAATCGAACCCGCCCGTCTGGCTGTGGAATCCCATCATGCGCTCGACCGATTGCTCGGGCTCGAATGTCTTGATGTACGCTTCGACCTTTGCTCGATCACCGCTGTTATGTTAAAAGGCGCCGAGCCATGCTCGAAGAGAAAACCGGCAATCAAGATGTCGTGAGAGTGTCATACAACATGGGTTTCTAGAGGCACTTAGCTCATGAGCGCAAAATTCTCATTTTCCACCTCCAGCAGGTGTCGCGATGTCCGCTGAAGTATCGTTGAGGTCATAACCGAGCGTTGCCAGGAGCGCGGTCGAACACCTTAGCTTTGTCGGAAGGGAGCAGACCCATCAGAACACGATAAGCACCAAAAACGATGGTTTTGTTCCTGTTCGCCAGAGTGCGTGCTCGCTTCGGCTTCCGCAAGCCGTCCCCGAATTGCGTGCCTGCTGCGGTTTGTCCCAGGCAGCTCACGCATCGCAAATACAATTGTGTACAATCGCCAGCGCGTGATACTTCGCTATTGAACAGAGGAGATTTCGGTCGGATGGTCGGATAGTCGCTAGCCGGAAGTTGAAGCCATTGGGGTGCTCGCTTTCTCTCAGGGTCTTCGGGTTCCAAACCCAAATACGATCCGAACCCAACCTAGAACTGGTTTTTGTATTGCTCCAAGGCGATACGAACCAGTTGAGTACGGGTGCGCACCCCCGTCTTGGAAAACAGTTGCTGCAGAGTGGCCTTGACGGAGGTCTCAGATACGCCCAGGCGCCCCGCTATTTCCTTGTTGCTGAGACCCTCGAACACAGAAGAAAGAACTTGTTTCTCGCGCTGCGTGAGTCGCTCGGCGGCAGGCGACAAACGCGGCTTCGTGTCGGCAGCAACAGCGCTCAGAAGCACCTCCTGGTCGAACCAGACTTTTCCGGCCATGACATGACGGATCCCCTCTGCCAGCATCGCGGCGGAACTATGTTTCATGAATATCCCAGCGATGCCCGCCCGGATCAGCTGCTGCGAGTCCGCCTCCTCGATTCCCGCCGTCACCACCAGGACGTTGCCCGCAAACCCTTGCTTCTTAGCCAAGCGCATAAATTCTGTGCCATTCTGCTTCCCGAGGTCGAAGTCGAGCAGCACGATGTCGATCCGACGTTGGCGCAGAACCGCAAGAGCTTCGTGGATGGATCCACAATGCGTGACCTCAAAGCCGAGTTCGTTGTGGAGAAGCCGCGCGACGCTCTCGCGAAAGACAGCGTGGTCGTCCAGAACGAGGACGGAGATAGTCGCTGGTGAGGACTCAGCCATTCACCGGTTCCTCGACTGCGCCTAACGCCGGCAGAACGAGAGCGAAGCAGCACCCCGGGGACCGGGGCTCGTATATCAGGTCGCCGCCAAAACTTCTCATGATGGCACGAGAAACGTACAGGCCTAGACCCGATGAGCCGCCGGCTCCGCGCTGGAAGGGACGAAACAAATGTTCAGGAGAAGCAATGCCGATGCCGGTATCCTCAAAGCGGACGACTACATGTTTGTTCTCTGCCGAGGCAGTCACGTACAGCCGCTTCGTCGGTGTGGACCGCATTGCGCGCTGACTGTTCTTGGCAAGATTCAGGAAGACTTGCACCAATCCATAACGGTCGGCCCAGACAACCGGTAACCCTTCTTGAACTTTCCATTGAACCTCCATTGCGGCTTCATGGTAGGCGGTATCGATTAAAACCCGGATTTCGTCCAGCGTGGAGGTCAGTTCAACGGCAGCCGCATTCTGGACGGCGGACGACCCGCGCTCAAATACAGAGATCTTCTCTAGGCCTTGAATAAGCGTGCCGAGAGCATGGAAGTCTTCATTTTGTGCCAGTTCCTGGATTCGCGAAAGGTTTTTATGCACCACCAGGATCGCGCTGCACAGATTTCGGATCTCGTGGGCCATCGCGCCCATGAGAATGCGACTATTTTTTAGGAGGTGATCAAGGCTTAAGTCTTCGCGGTCGCGCAGATCCTCAGAAAGATCCACGACGATCGCTGCGAGCCGTGGACCGGAGATCGTGGTGTAGGTAGAAAACCATACGCCAGCCAAAAAATCCGGACCATTACTGCGGCGCGCCCTGCACTGCAGCGCTGTACGCAAGGCTCTGGAAACTTCGGTTTGAATCACATTTTGCAACGCAGGCAGGTAGGAATTGATTGTTTGCCCTTGTAGCGGCGCGCCCTCAGGTGACAGCAATTGCTGCGCTGCTTCGTTCACGAGCAGGATCTTTCCAGCCAGGTCAATGGTCACAATGGCGGCCGGACTGCTCTCGATGAGGATGCGGAGTTGGTCTTCCGCATCCTGGCGCAACTTTACCTCTGCTGCCAACTCTTCGACGTAGGTCAGAGCGATACGCCGGTTGCGGACCAGTTCTGATATGAACAATCCCGTTCCCATGAACCCGGCAGAACTAAACAGCAAGTGTACGAGAGTCTCGTTCTTGGGCAGATTGCTGAAGTCAAGAACCGCGCACAGCAAGGCAATGACTACGATCCTCCCCTGCGACAGGAACCCACCCACAATCATGATGGGAAACAGGTACAGAAAGCCTAGCGAGATATAAGGCTCTGTCCACCAGTCGACTAAAGCAATGGCTGTGCCGAGGATTCCCGCTGCGACCAAGAGTTTGGTACGGTTGGTCGGGCTATAGATGGAAAAGGCATCCTTCATGGCCTGACTACAATAATATTGTGAAGAAACTATGGCAGAGGTAACTGTCTAGCCGACGGCCGCCAAAAGATAGGTTATGAACTCCGAAAGATAGGTCGCCAATTCGAAAGATAACGTTCCATTTCTACATAGCCATTCTGCACAATTGCCGCCACGATTCTGCCCCGAACAGCCAGAGCGTATCACAGACTGGCTCCTCCCCGCACAGAGAATTAGGCTCGTTACCCATATGGCCACTCCAGGTGTCACGACGAGATCGAGAATTATTAACCTACTGATGACCGGTTTCGATGCTCTTGATCTGCTCAACATCGGATTCATCGTGACTAACCTAGCGGGCCGCGTGCTGCTGGCAAATACTACGGCGGAGAAAATTCTCGAAGCTCAGGACGGCCTCAGATTGACATCCGAGGGTACACTTTCCACCTCGCCCGGGTGCAATTCGCCTTCTATGGAATCCATACTGAAGGGAAAGCCAGGCGTGAAACAGGCTGTCATTGCCCTGTCCCGGCCTTCCGGCAAAAGACCGCTGACGTTACTGGTGCGTTCGGCGGAAGTGGCGCCGTCAGATTACCCGGAGCCGGCCAGGATTCTGGTGTTTGTTCTGGATCCGGAGAGTCCAACAGCTCGCGAGCCGGAATTGCGGCAGCTTTACGGACTTACTTCCGCCGAGACCCGGCTGGCCAATCTCCTGATGGAAGGCAAGACACTTGAAGAATGCTGTGACATGCTGGGCATCCGCCGCTCGACGGCCAAAATGCATCTTCGAAACGTGTTCACCAAGACGGATGTACAGCGGCAGGGCGAGTTGGTGGCCCTCTTGTTCAACAGCACGGGGACGGTTCGGGCGCGGAATGGGGACCAGAGGTCCGGCTGGAAACATTGGCCCTTCGGAGAAACGCCCGATGCTGAGAGTTCACCTTAACCATCTTGAAATTCTCCGACTGATTATTTCACGGGGAGCTAGCGGGTTGTTTTGACTTTTGAGAGGACCGGAGTATGACATTTATACGTTCTATGGTGCCCGCTCACCAAAAATCTCATTGTCCTACCTGTGGAGCACGGGACTCGATGGGTGGCTGCGAAGATCCCAAGAAGTGCATTGAAGACCTGGAGAGAAGGGAAGACGTCTGCCTCAGCAAAATTAGGGACCTGGTAGACGACCACCCGGATAGTCACCCGTTTCACCTGATGATGGCCGGCTTCGACGCATTTGACCTGCTCAACCTGGGATTGGCCGTGACCGATGCCTCGGGACGCTTGTTGTTGGCCAATCGGACCACCGAGCGCATTCTGGAAATGCGTGATGGTCTGCAACTAACCCCGCGTGGGGTACTCCAGGGATCAGTGCTCTCGTGCCCGGGCCTGATGGATGCCCTCGAGCAAGCGGCGAATGCCTCTCTGTCAGAAGAATCGAAAACCAATGATTTGGCATTGGCCGTTCAACGTCCTTCAGGCAGGAGGCCTTTGACCCTGTTCGTACGCTCGGCAGAGGGACTGTCGGAGGACGGCAGTCCGCCGACCACGGCCGCCTTGGTTTTCATCCTGGACCCCGAACTGCCGGTCGAAGCCGACGCTGGCGAGCTTGGTCAGCTCTACGGGTTCACGGTTGCGGAGACTCGTCTTGCCAATCTACTGATGCAAGGCAAAAGCCTAGAGGATTGTTGCGCCGAGCTCGGTATTCGGCGTCCTACGGCTTGCAGCCATCTCCGGCAGCTGTTCAAGAAAACCCACGTGCAGCGCCAAAGCCAGCTCGTCTCTTTGCTCCTTAAGAGTATCGGACTGATGAGTAGGAAGGCTGCGGCTCGCAAGGCGCCTGCTGCGGCAGTGTTGCTTTCTAGCTCAAGAACTAAAGCCCAGAGGGACGCGCGATTTTCCCGGAGCCTTCATTCATCTGGACGTAGACAGTGATCTTCGAACCCTCCTAAGCTGTCGCCATGTTTTTGTAGGCCGGAACTCCTCCCCCCGGCTTGTGGATTCCCCCAAAAAAATCCCGTGAACGAACGTCTGTGGAGGGTGTTGATGTCCGTCATGCGCGGCCTTGTCCAACTCAGTCGGCCTCGTCATTTTGCGCATCCCCAACCAGCAGGCATTTGTTGTGAAGGGCCCCGGGTACTCGCTCGGGCTAAGGTGCCCAGCAGTAGTCCGATAAGAATTCAGCAATCTCGCGGCGACACCAGCTTGGGTTTGCCGCAATCAGCGTCGCGGTAGCAGCGACTGAGCAAGTCAGGAAGGAGGCTGCACACGTGAGAAAGCCTTACCGGGTTTTGTTGCCATTAACTCTAATTTGCCTTGCGACAGCAATCGCAGGTGCTCAGGCCACCGGCGTGGGCGGAGTCGGCATCGGGCCGACAGGCCCGGGCGGCAATGGGACGACCGCTCAAGGGGGCGGTTCGTTCAGGGTGCAGTGCCCAACCACTACACCCTTACACCCCACGGCTATTTCCAATTCCGCTCCCGGCACTCCCTTGACCGAAGCCGCAGAACCTGCCTACACGGGGCCGGCGGTTACACCAGAGACGGTGGGCGGGCAATCGTTGAGCTACACGCTCAACGGCGGCACCGTGAAGTGCCAGGAGATTTCGGGTGGGGACGGTTATTCCACCATGGCGGATGGGAACCAAATCTTCATGTTTTCGTTCGGTCCTCTCTCCGGCATGGACTTAATCAAGAATGGTCAGGCTGGGACTCTGTTCGCCGCAGACTTTAACAATTACTACAACGAGCCTAATCAGCCGGCCGTTGCTGCGGCCCCGAATGACACTCCAGATCCGACCTATGACCCAAAGCGCGCCAACAGCCTGAACGGCGGCATAGCCGATCCTGGCACCATCATGGAAATCGGGGTGCTGAACGGAAACATTCCGGCGCCCTTGATGGCGTTCGACGAGGACGACGAATTTTTCCTGACTTTGAGCAACGTGGGCATGATCATGCGGCCGGACCTGTTCGAGGAGCACACGGTCCACTTCCACGGCTATCCCAACGCATCCTCTTATTACGATGGTGTGCCGGATGCGACCTGGGCGATCAATATCGGCGGCAGCGCCACTTACTACTATGTGGCGCCTGATGCCGGCACCTACTTCTGGCACTGCCACATAACGCCGCCCGAACACCTGCAGATGGGCATGGTCGGCCAGCTCTATGTGCGACCGCGGCAGAACCGCGAGCCGGCGGGTACGAATCTCTACAATGCCGTTGCAGGCAGCGCCACCAGCGGAACGTTCGGTTCGTTACCGGGGCCCGGTATGCAAAGCGATCTGCGGACGGCCTGCCCAGGTACCGGGACGACTCCCGCGGCGGGATACACCTACGGTGCGAGTGGCTCCATCGATATTCTCTGTTCCGCCCCTATCCCCCTTGCCGATACAGGGGCTGTGCAGGTAGCGGGTGCCAAGTATGCCTATGACGACGGCGACGGCAGCACGCGCTACGACATAGACATCCCTATTCAGATTCACGGCTTCGATCCCAACTTCCACTTTGTCGGCATGACGTTCAACCCGGAAGGATTCGCCGACATGAAGGACAAGTACTTCCTGCTGAATGGCCGCAGCTATCCCGACACGATCAGCGCTCCGTCCACCAATCCGGGGTATGCGGGTCTCACTCCGAATGCCCCAGCCCAGGACCCGACATCAAATGCCATCGGGACGGAGGACTCCGACGGACTGACGCGCTATTCGCAACCGCTGCCGACCCTGATCACCCTGCATTCCAGCCCAGCCAATGGTCCATCGAGGGCTCTGCTGCGCATTGCTGATCTCGATGTTACCGAGTATCAGACCCTCGCGTCATTGGGAATCCCCATGACGGTAGTTGGGTTCAATGCCAAGCTGCTGCGTGACCAGGCGGGAAATAACCTCTTCATCAAGACCAACTCCATCACGCTGGGCGGCGGTGAGTCGCTGGATGCGATTCTTGATGCTACGGGCGTTCCCCCAGGCACGTACTTCCTCTACACCCCGAATCTTGATCACTTGTCGAACGACGCCGAGAACTTCGGCGGTTTGATGACCGAAGTTGTGGTTGTGAACTAAGCAGGAGAGAGCAGCTATGAGTGACGTGAATGAGAAAACGCGAAACGCGGCAACACTGACAGCGGTCGTGATGGTAGCGGTGGCGTTGCTGATCGGGGGAACGGCCCAAGCCGCGGTTCCCGGCATAACGGCCAGCGCGGGCGGAAGCTCCACGTTCAACCTGGTCGCCTCTCAGGGTTACATCTCGCAGCCGGATGGCGCCCTCATCTACTCCTGGGGCTACGGGTGCGCCACTAACAGTGCCACCTTTAAACCCTACACCACCGGCGCCTTTTGTCCCAGCATGCAGATTCCCGGGCCCACTCTGGTGGTGACCCAGGGCGTGCCATTTACAGTGACCTTGACTAACAACCTTCCCAAGGGAGCGGGCAATACCTCGATCGTCTTCCAGGGCGCAACAGTCACTTCAACGGGAACGGCGGGACTGCTGGCGGCGGAGGCTGCACCCGCGGGAAGCGTGACCTATAACGTCACCTTTGCGAACGCGGGTACTCACGCTTACTACAGCGGTACGCAGCCTGACCTTCAGATTGAGATGGGCCTTTATGGTGCCGTCGTGGTTTTACCCTCGACGATTCCCGCCGGGGCCAATTGCTCAACCGGCATACCCATTGCGCAACAACTGGGTGGTGGATCTACCGACTTTCGGCTCGCCGCCGCCGCCTATAACCACCCGGAGGCCTGCTACGACCGCGAATACCTCACCCAGTGGATGGAGTTGGATGCGCACATCCACAAGCAGGCAGAAAACCAGGTACAGGCCATCGCAAACTGTCCGGCCGCCAGTGTCTGTCCCACCGCACTCGATGTCAAGACCGAGCCGTACCATCCGTCGTACTTCCTCATCAATGGGCGCTCCATGCCGGACAACATGGACCCGTCCTACGCACCCAACTACCCGAACCAGCCCTACAACGCTAACCCCCACATGCACCCTGGAGACCTGGTCCTGGTCCGGGTCATCGGACAGGGACACTGGCAGCATCCTTTCCACGAGCACGGCAACCACGTGCGCATCCTGGCGCGTGACGGCAACTTGATCCTGAGCCAGAACGATGCTGTCGTTCCTCCGAGGCTTGCCGGCCGCATGGAGTTTAATACCGACACCACTCCGGGCCAGGCGTTCGACGGAATCTTCTACTGGTCCGGAAAGGGCTTGGGCTGGGATATCTATGGGCACACAAACGCGTACGCGGTGGCTACTCAACCATGTGTCCCCGATGCCAATGGTTACTACACAAAGAATAGCGGAGCCACCGCCAGTTCACCGAACTACTACGAGTGGTGCGCCGACCATAACCACCCGCTGGAGGCCCATCCGGTGGGGCAGATCGGCAGTGGCGGCCCGGCGACGCAATTTGATCCCCTGGTTGCCACCAATGGTCTGTGGTACAACGGCACCCCTTACCTCGGGCCGGATGCCGTAGGGCGCAATCGCGGCCCGACACCTCTGCCCCCCAGTGCAAGCACCATGAACCCCTTTATCGAATCAGGCATCGCCTTCATGTGGCATTCCCACAATGAGCGCGAGATCACCACCAATGACATTTTCCCGGGCGGGATGCTGCAGATGATGCTGGTTGATCCGCCCACCTTTTGGATTGACGAAACGCTGTAATGGAGAGCTGTGATGGAGACAAGAGCCATGCGATCAAAACGCGTTAACGCCACTTTCAAAGCTGCCGTGTCTGCAGTGATCTTCCTGCTCCTTACAGCGGCCGTGTCCTTGGGCCAGGTGACAGTGACCCTCACCGCGTCACGGCAGACCACGATTCTGCCTGACGGCAATACTGTGCCCATGTGGGGCTGGACGTGCGACGCGGCTAGTGCGACCGCCGGCAACTGCCTGGCTCTAAATCGCACCCCCCAGACGGGTGGCACCGTCTGGCAGCCACCTCTGATCACGGCGCCCTATGTGGCCACCGGAACTAGCCTGACGATCAACTTGACTAACAACCTCCCGGTCGAGACCTCATTGGTAATTGTCGGTCAGCTGCCGGGTGGTGGCCTGGGCACCCCCGTTAGAGAGAGTGGACCGCGCACCGACGGGGCCCACGCCGGCCAGACCTCAACCACGTGGACCACCGTCGTTGCTGCAACGTTCACTCCACCGGCTCAAGGTCAACGTGTCAGGTCGTTCGTGACGGAAGCCACACCTAATACTGGTACGGCGAGCTACACGTGGAGCGCTCTGAAACCTGGAACCTATCTCATCGAGTCGGGAACCTATCCCTCGATTCAGGGTCCGATGGGTCTTTACGGAGTGCTGGTGGTTACCACCGCTCCAACCACCACGGCTGCGGGCACGGCTTATTCCGGCTGCGCGCCTCTAACGCCGGCCACGTGCGCAAGCGCGGCGACAACTAACTACTCGATTAACTACGATGCCGACGTACCCCTGCTGCTGAGCGAAATTGATCCGGTGCAGAACTCGGCCGTAGAGCAGTTGGTGGAAACGTCTGCCGGGTGCCCGACGGCCACGCCCGGAACAGGAACCTGCACCGGTTCGCTGAGCGCCGCCATGGCGACCGCCAAGTGGACCCAGGCTTGCGGCGCGGCCCACACCTGTTATCCGGCGGCGGTGAACTACACGCCGCTGTACTTCCTGATGAACGGCCAGGCGTTCAACAAGACATTGGCGACCGGATTCTCCTCGGCAGCGCCCGTTGGCTCTGCCGCTTCAACCGGCAATGTTCTGCTGCGCTTTGTGAACGCCGGCCTGCATATGCACGTTCCATCCGTGAACGGGCTTTCCATGTCGCTGATCGCCGAAGACAGCAACGTTCTTGCGGACGTCGCTCTGGGCGCCGCCAAGACAACCACCGTGGGTACAGTCACCACCGCAACGCCGAACCTCGCCGTGAGAGTCCAGAACGAAGTCTTCCTGCCTGCCGGCAAGGTGTACGACGTCATGATCAACCCGGCTAACACCGCCACGCCGACGGCGGCTGGCACCTTTACTGCTGCCAACTATCAGGTTTTTGACCGCGAATTGAGCCTCTCTACCAACGGCAGCGCGCGCGACGGTGGTATGCAGACCGTTTTGCAGGTGGCCGGAGGCGGCGCGTGGGCCGCCACTAACCCCACAATTGTTGCTCCGGCTACTTACTACTGCGTACCGGGCGTGACCCTCAATGTGTCCGACACGGGCAAGGGAGTCATCGGGCAAGACGTGAACGTGTATGGCGTGAGTCTGCTTAACGCCGGCGTGGCTGCCGCGAACCACACAATAACTCCCTTCGGGGCTGCTGGGGGAACCGATTCTCTGACTCTGAACCCCAATGGCACCTTCACCTACACGCAGGCAGCTGCCAATACTACCTGCGGCGGTTCGTTCACGTATTCAATAGACGGCACCGCGACGACCCAAACCGCTAACATTACTCCAACCACCCTGACAACAAAGCCGGTCGCGAATAACGACAGTTACGTGAGCAACCTTCAATCTCTGCTGCGCGCCGCTGCGCCCGGTGTTCTGGCAAACGACACCGATTCCCATAACTCCCCGTTGTGCGCGGCTCCGACGACTGCAACGAGCTGCCCGACGACAGGTCAGACGCTTACCGCGACGGCAGGAACAGCGAAGTTGCTCCTGAAGCCGGATGGCTCCTTCCTGGCGACCAACCCCGGCGGTGCGGCCGGCACGGCCACCTTCAGCTACGTGGCCATCAACGCGGAGAAGGCGGTCAGCAATACAGCGACTATCACAGTGAATTTCCAGGCCGGCAGCGGCCTGCAGGTGAGAGTGCAGGATGCGAAGACGCAGGCGGCCGTCAGCGATTACAAGTGGATCATTGAGCAAGACCTCACCTTCCAAATCGATCCGACCAAGCAGGTCAATAGCGGCGGGACAGTTCCTCCTCCGACCCTGGGCACCAACCTCAACGCCAGCTACATGCCGGTAGTGGCGGTTGGCTGCACCGGACCGCAAAGCTGCGAGCGGGCCCAGACGGTCTATGACCCGACCACCAACACTCACGTTCCGGCAGTATGCGACGGCGGCATTTGCGTGCCCGCTTCCACATTGGGGGCTTCGTCTCTGCCTGTAACCCTACCGGGCGATGTGAACCTCCCAACGGCCGATGCCTTCGGCCGGCCCGCGTATTACTACATCTCCGTGTTGCCGGGCGATGCCGCAAACGCGTTCAATACCGGCAATGCCGCGGACCCCACTGTGGCGGGTAATTGTACTGCTGCTACCACCGCGACCGGGGTGGCCGTCACCTCGAACTGCGGGCATACCATGGGAGGTGCTCCCATTGCTCCCGGCCAAACGCAAGTTACAGTTAACGTGGAACCGAACCCGCTGCCCACCGCCACCGTGGTTGGGTGGGTGTTTGAAGATGACTGGCCGCTCAATGGTGAACCAGACACCGGCGGAGGTGTCGAAGGCGGCACTAACGCTCAGGCCTTCCCAACCGTAGAGCCGGGGCTGGAAGATTTCTCTGTCCTCCTCTGGGATGATGCCGGCGGCAGCGGTGACGCCACCGGGCAAATGACCTACGACATGTTCAACATGCCGCTGACGAATGCCCTGAACGGAACCATCGATCCGCTCACCGGACTGGACGCGTGTCCCATCTCAAACGCCAGCGGCCAAGCCCAGCAGGTGGGCACGATCATCGTGTGCCCGAAGTTCGAGTCCGACGGGGTAACCCTGTCCCCACTGGTGGGCCAGTTCGTGATCGAGAACCTCATGCCCGGCAGATTTGGAGTGATCGTGCACCCCGGAGCGCGGCGAGAAGCCAATGGGGAAGAATGGCTCCAGACCAATACCTTGGACGGCAGTCACCTCCTGGACTCGTTCGTCAAGGCGGCTGAGCCACACTATTTCCAGGAATACGGGCCGGGCGGATACCACGTGTTCTTCGGAATGGCCAATCCCAAGATCATTAACGGACGCCTGCCGGCAATCTGTAGCGGAGCACTTAATTCCAGCGGCGCTCCCGCAACCGGCACTGCCCTTAATTGCACCAACACGGTCAAAGTCCAGGTGACCAACCTGCACCAGGGCCGTTCGCCGAATGAGCAGCTTTACAGCAGCATGGTCGGCGCTTACGGCAGTTCACTCAATTACTCGCCGTTAAACTACACCACGTGCTACGCCTCTCTGGGCGATACGGACGGTGCGACGTTCGCCTTCCAGAAGTGCGATGAAAATGGAAACGTGACGTTCACCGGGGTTCCTGACGGGGAGTGGGGACTGGTTGTCTTCGACCAATGGGTGGACTTCATCGTTGACGGTTCCAGCAAATCCTTGAACGTAAATCACACCCAGGCCTGCAATTCGAGCAGTAGCCCGGGCACCTGCAACGTGAACTATGCCGCGTTCACCTGGCAGACGCACCTCTGGAATCGCAGCTACATGGATACCACAGGCCGGGGTAGCCCGGTGCTGCTGGGGGATGGGACCCTGGATCCATTGCAGAGCCCCGGACTGATTCAGACTCCAGTCCGCATCCGCATGCGAAACGGCAAGTTTAGTAACACCCAGTTCACCAACTTCGGCGGCGAGGCCCATTTCGATGAGACCTTCCCACTGTTCGCCTTCTATGTGGCTGAGTCGGACACCACGCGTTTCCGGGGCACCGGTGTGCACGTGGTCAACGACAACGGCGGAGCCCTGGACGCGTCAGGTCCTTACGCTGCCGTCCTGAACTCGGCGGAGACCTACTCGCTTCCCGCTGATCTGAGCGTACCGGGCGCGATCTACTGCGCCAGCGGGGACGCCGCCTGCAATAACAATACGTTCTTGATCAATCCAACCGGCTTGGCTTCAAGAGGAACGGCTGGAAGCACCAGCACCACCTCGGTTCAGTCCACCGGTCGAATTGATCCGGGCACGATCACCACGGAAGGCTGGCAAGGCGGTCTTAGTGAGTTCGACATGATCGACTGGGGCAAGCAGCCCTACTACCCGGGCGAAAACGGCGGCATTCGCGGCCATGTGGTTTACAGTTCGACCCGACCGTTTGACGATCCTGGACAACTCTTCCAGAACCTTTGGGAACCGCTTGTTCCTGGCGTAACCATCAACCTCTATGAGGAAGGCACAGCGGCGGACGGAACCCAGACTCTGACTCTGGTGGATACGACCACCACCAGCAGTTGGGACGCTTGGGCCCAGGGCTTCGCGGGCGCGGGACAACAGGGTTTTGGCGGAGGCACCGCTCCGAACGGAACTGCAGTTGCGTCCACTATCCCCAACATGAATTGCCCAGGCCAGCCCCCCACCGACCCCTTCTACAGCTACACGCTCGAGAACACGACCAACTACCTGAACCCCACGACCGCAGTGCCCCACAACTCCCAGTACAAGTGCTATGACGGGTACCACAACCTCAACCAGGTGCAACCGGCTCCCTATGATGGCTTGTACCATTTCCCAAGCCCGTATTGCAGCAATAACCCTGGCGGCACTATCCCCGGGACAACCATCGTGTGCGCCACAGTAACCAACCCGGCTTACGGAATAGCCGGCCAGACCGGGGCCGTAAAGGGTGTGCTGCCGTCCCAGGCCACCTGCCAGGCAGGCAACTTGAACTGCACAGGCAAGTATGTGGTCGAGGCTGTGACTCCGCCGAACTACGAGATCACCAAGGAAGAAGACAAGAACATCCTCATTGGCGACAACTTCATCGCGCCGGCGACAATGCAGTTTGGTGCCATCTCTAACATTTTCATTGTGCCCGACCAGGCTACCATCGGCAATGCCAACTCCTGTTTCGGCACCGGTGGCGGGTGTACGAATCCAACCACGGACCTGGGGCGAACTTTCAACATTGGCGGATTTGGCCCAGGCGGGAACATCGTGATGCCGGCACCTTGCGTAGGCCAGATGCGAATCGTCCCCGATTACATGAGCATCTCGCCGGAAGGGGGCGAAGTGGCGCCCTTCGCAGGTGCTACACGGCCCTTGTGCGACCGCAAGGAGATCACGCTCAACGACCAGATGGAGTCAACCGCTGACTTCTTCGTTTGGACCAAGACGCCTGCTGCTTCTCACTTCACCGGGTTCATCACGGACGATTTCTCTTCCGAATTTGACCCCGCTGCACCGGCCTTCGGCGAGAAGTTTGCCGTGCCCAATGTTCCGGTAGCGATCAAGGACTACGCCGGAGTGGAAATTTCTCGCGTGTACTCCGACCAGTGGGGCTCCTTCAACGGGGTAACGTTCTCGACGTGGCAGGTGGACCCGCCAAACCCGACCGGTTACGCGCCGGGGATGATGATTACCTGCATGAACGATCCGGGACCTATCAAAGATACGCGCGTCACCTCCCCGACCTTCGGGCAGATGATCACCGATCCTCTGTTCAACTCGAACTACAGCACGTTCTGCTACGAGAACCCCTTCATGCCGGCTGACACCGCCTACTTGGACACGCCGGTGGTGCCAACATCAGCGTTCGCCGAGGGCTACAACCCGCCCGATTGCGCTTACCCGGATGCAACGCCGGCCATCAAGTCCGTGACCGGTAGTGTCGCAGGACCTTGGGTCAGTGCGACCGGCCAGAGTATAACCATCACTGCTCTGGGTGACGTGCTCGTGGCCAACAACGGTTATTCCGGGCCGGCAGCGACTGTGCCTCCCTACAACCAGAAATTCATCACTCGCCATTACGGCTTCGGCAATAGCCGAGGATCGGTTCGGATTAACGGCGAGGACGCGGACGTCAGCAGCTGGAGCGATTCAACCATCGTCGCCAGCGTGCCCGGAGATTTATCCTTGTGCAGCAATAGCAACCCGGCCTATGGCGTGGGTGGCACCAGCAACCCGAACTTCAACGCACGATGCGGCGAGTTGGTGATCACGGCAGCCAATGGCAAGCAGTCTATTGATACCGTAACCATCACGGCTGGCGGCAAAACTCCTACGGTGCTGGCTGCGGGCCAAACCATTCAGTCCGCCATCGATGCCGCCTCGCCGGGCGATCTGATCATCGTTCCTCCGGGGAAGTATTACGAAATGCTTCTGATGTGGAAGCCGGTGCGGCTGCAAGGCGTGGGCGCCGCTTCCAGCGTAGTAGACTCCAACACCCACCCGGCCGCCAAGCTGATCGATCCTTGGCGCAGGAAAGTGGCCTGCCTGTTCGGCTTGTCCTTGGACGGAGCTTACATCAACAACGCCCCCGTGGCCGGCGGCGGAACGGTCAACCCTTATGATTCGAGCGGCACCTACTCATGTCCGTACTACAGTTCCGTGACGGGCCAGTTGACGACTCAGAGCATGGTGGATCAGATACCGCTGGAGACTGTGATCGGCTGGGATGTCACGCAAAACGGCAATATCGCGGAACTCTTGCAGGAGCCCTCGCTCATGGGCGCCTACGAGGGCGCGGGCATTACAGTACTGGCTAAGGGCCTGGAGAACAACAACCAGCCGGGCGTTTGCGACAATACGACAGTTGGGGGAGCACCCATTAACAATGGCTGCATTCCGCTTAATGCCTGCGCCGCGTACGCAAACCCCTTGGGAGCCTGCACAAACTCCCCGACGAGTACTGTCGGCGGCGCTGTCGTTAATAACACCATTGGGGACTGCAACACGACGTCGCCGTTCTACAAGACGAACTATCTGTGCAATCCGTCGCGTATTGACGGCTTGACCTTCGCCGACAGTTCCCAGGGGGGTGGCGGCATGTTCATCCATGGCTATGCCCACTACCTGGAAGTTGCCAACAACCGCGTCTACAACAATGCCGGCACGCTTGGCGGCGGCATCATTCTTGGCCAGGCTGAAACTCCGCCGCCGACCTTCGATAACAGCATCAACACGATCATTGTGACCACCCCAGGCTCGGGCTACACGTGCCCGGGAACGGCCACCACCTGCAACGTGTCCGTCACCATCTCGGTACCACCACGGGGCGGTGTGAGGGCCACAGCAGTGGCAACGGTCAATGCAACTCTGCACCAGGTCACTGCGATAACGGTTATCAATCCCGGCCGCGGTTATATCACGGTTCCCACGGTCACCATCGCTCCTCCTGCTCGTTGTACCACTGGCTGCGTGACCGCGACCGCGACCGCTCAGCTCAATCCCGGCGTGATTGAGCAGGCGTTTATGCTGAACCACCACGTCTATATACACAACAACT
>Ga0209154_1000222_pt1 | contig 40808 bp, 44 predicted proteins | sample GraSoiAngelo_121_FD_185878 | JGI IMG/M metagenome (GOLD analysis project Ga0209154, IMG submission 185878) | Grasslands soil microbial communities from the Angelo Coastal Reserve, California, USA - 14_0919_12_20cm (SPAdes) (version 2) | ecosystem: Environmental > Terrestrial > Soil > Grasslands ... | reverse complement strand
CGTGGGTTCGAATCCCACCCCCCGCACCACATTTTCATAACCTTCGACATTTTGGATGTCGCTCATCATGGTCGATTTTATGACGCTGCTGCGACAATGCGACGGGATCGTGGCTAATGAACCGGAAATGTGGCCCTGTATCTATTGAAAAGTCAAGAGAACAGTTGCAAAGTCCGCCTTGGGATTTTCTAGAGTGATGTTTCTCGTAGGATTCTCAGCCGACACCGTTGTATGTCATCTGAGTTAGGCAAATTTTCCTATATAGGAATCAAATCCTAACGGTTTGTCTCGCCCTGAAAAACGTCTATTGAGCCAGTCAGAAAACACAGGATCCGCTATTCTATATTGGCCTGTCATCGGTTTTTCTATCACGCTGTAGTTCACCAGCATTCTAAGTTCCTTTGATATGTTCTGGACTTGTTTTCTTGCTTCCCTTGCTATCTCGCTTGCCTTGCTCTTTTCACGGGAGATTGCGACCAGTATTTCACGTTCTGTTGGAGAGAAGGTCTTGAAGTAATTCTCAAATTCTCCATCGAGGCCTAGTATCATATCCTCGTAGGCCCTCTCGATTTGGGACACAGTGATTGATCCACCTGGGCCGACAAGCAAGTACAATTCTAGCCCCAATCTCTGGATATAGTCAGGGTATCCTTCGCAGTAGGTTGCGATCTTGTCAATCTCAGAATCATCTATCTTGATTTTGACCGTATCAAATCTCTCTTTGAGGAACCTTTTCACTATGTTATTTTCCAGCTTACCAACAGATACCTCAAAGAGCTGTCGGTAGAAGGGGGATCGCTTTTCATAAACAAGGTTGTGCATGACCGTTGTTGCTGAGCCTGAGAGTAAGTAGCAGGTTCTCTTCTGATCCTGTATTATTGTGCGTAGCCTCTTTAGCGTCTGCTCCCCCCACTTGATAATATCCTGGAACTCGTCTAAGATTACTGCAAAGAATACTCCCTTCTCCTTAGCCAAGGATTCAACGTATTGCAGTGCTTCCTCTACCAGGATCTCCTCGTCTGATTTCGAATCTCGCAGCTTTACTGAGAATTCCCAGAATGTAACCTCGCTCAGCTTATTTATTGCAGACTTCGCCGTTTCGCTGAGAACTTTAGCTAGCCTTTTTCGGTAGGCATTGTCGCCAGTTCTCTCTACATACCCGAGTATTGATGTATCAACAACTAACCTGGCGAACCTGCTCTTGGATGATAGGCCATAACAATTGATGGTAATTGGTATTATTCGCGTAGGTCTCAGCTTCTTGGCTAGGTTGTAGATTATGGACGTTTTTCCCGTTCTTCTGAGCCCGATTAGGACGCAATTGCTTGCGGCTCCTTTCTCAACTCCTTTTGTTAAGGACAAGAGTCTTTCGAGTTCTTTCTCTCTGTTGACAAAGTATTCCCCTTCAGCTGGTTTGCCTACCACGAATGGTGGTTCTTGCAACGTAGATCTGTTCTAAAGGTAGGAGTTTTTTCCTATATAGGATTTTTTTCCTAATTCTGATGATCCAATAACCTTGAACAGACAGCGTCCTTTTTCCTCCATACATCTAGACTTACCAGTACAATACCTTCAGCAGATTACGGTTCCGGCCGTGGGATGGAATAGAGAGACTAGGGCTTGATGACATTAGATGACGGAAGCAAGAGGATTCAGGCGACACTTTTCGAGTAAACCTGGTGTTCCAGAGCGAATTCAAATGTCTCTCGGATGAAGGATCAAACAAAGACAAGATGATCGAAAGACAACGACCTCGAACGGCAGAATCACCAGAACTCACGGGAGCAGTCGACTATGACGGGACGAATGCAATCATGTCCTGGGAATAAGATTCTCAGGTACCAAATATCGCTCCCTGTCTGCCTACTAGCATTAGGTGGAACCCGGCCCAAAGAAGTGCTTCGATCACGACAAAGGGTAACAAAAAGACTCCAACAGTGTCGATCAACGAAGACCGAGCACTTGGATTGATGTGTTACCAAATCCAAGTAACGCTCCAAGTAATACTATCACATAATCGATGAAAATTGTCAAGCTAAGACGGGCGATTCGAGCGTCCCTAGCAATCTCTCCGTGTCTAGCCTCGTAATGACGAAGCGATTTGAATCCGTACGGGATCAACCATAGACGATTCGTGAACCTCACCCGTTCAACCTTTTCATTGCATAAGGCGCACAATGATACATGCGATGTTTTCAGGAACGAATGTGCAGCGCGGATTTTTCCCTTATAGAACGAAAACACCGCAATTGGTAACAAGACAGAAAATACCAAGGTAGCAGAAATAGTAGAAGCAGGAATATTTCTGGTGGCGATGAACGCGATTAACCAGAGTCCCAGATAGAACACAAGTACATTCATGATAAACTATCGAACAAACCTCAACGACATTGATTCGGGTCTACGATCAAAGCGATTCATACTTATAGTGTAATGCTCACCCCCCGCACCAACAGAATCCGAGTGGTCCGCATAAACAGGGCACCCAATTCTTCATCTGATCGGTTTTTCTCAAAGTTTGAGATCCTTCACTGTCGTCAATCCCAGCCTCCTCGAGTAAATCGTCGCGCTAGCCACTGATACTGAGCTGAGTGCTAACGCTGAAACAAGTGTCGAAAGTTCTAGGTCAGCGACCGATACTCTCGGATCGGGAACGAGAAAGAAGATCGAGATGGCCCAAGCAGTGGGTATGGCGATCAACATCGAGATCGCGAGGACCCCCCATGATTCCCACAGCAGTAGTTTCAGTCTGTACCAGACATTGGCGCCTAGGACCTTCAAGACAACATAGTCATTGAACCTGCGAGAGAAGTTCGTTGCCAAGTAGCTCAGCAATATTCCGCATGTTAGCGTCAAAGCAAGGATTGGAATGAGGAAGATGTGGGACCATGTGCTGTTCAAGAATTCCAAGTTTGAATTGAGGATCGGATCTTGGGAACCAACTACTAGCCCGTAGGATTTTGCGAGTTGTGTGACTGCCGAGAATACTGCTGGATTATTATTCACGTTTAACAGCAGAACATTGTATCCACTTACCGCAAGATTCTGCTGAACGGTTTGGACGGGCGCGTATAGAACTCGTCCAGCGTTGAGAGGATCCACTAGCGCGCTCTTAACATCATACCGAAAGCCGAACGCGCTGACCTGGGATAGATTCAGGGGCATCTGGACGATATTCCCTACGAGCGAGTCGCCCGCGATCATCATGTACGGCGCATCATTGCTATGCAGAAATCCATCAGAAGTGTACCAGTCTCCTATCACATTACTCGGGTCAATTCCCACTATGAGGGCTTGGGCTGAGCCGGTATCGATTTCTGGAATGATTTGAGTGTTGATGTTTTCTCCCGTGTCTTGGTTGCTCGCGAAATGCGCCTTGACGAAACCTGTTATCGAGCTCATCGTTATCAGTCGCGTGTCGACCGTTTCCACGCCGGAAATCGCTCTAAACGCAGATGCGTTCTGAGGACTAATCATGTAGGATTCGTTCACGTAGTCAAGCGAAGGAATAGGAGTTGTTCCGGAGAAGGACGTTCCGAGGGTAACGTACTGGTTGTAGATGTTGATGTTCGCCACGATCATGACATGAGGAGGCATGGCCCGGACCACGTAGCTCGTTGACGTGTCAGCTGAAACAAGTGCCCCAGATAGTACAACCATGCTGAGAAAGATGCATATGCCGACGCTGAGTAGGGTCCTGTTGAACCCGCGGTCCCGGGACACGTTCCTCGTCGCAAGATTGAACGCAGAACCAAACCTTTTGATCCGGAGAGGATTTCCGAGACTCTTCAGATCCAAGTTGGAGAGTTGTTTGGAGATCGCGTTCACGCTACTGGACCCAACAATTCTCCTCACCCGAACGCTCGCAACCACGTAGCAGAGCAGAAAAGAGGTCAGCGGGACTTCAATCAGAACGCTTGCTCCAGCATTTGGAACAGGCCCGAACTGCTTGAACAGTGAAACGGATGGCCAAGACCAAGAAGCATAGATCAAGAGCGCGGAGAGTGCGCCTACAAAACAGCTTGAGAAAATCACGACAAAAGCCTCGAATGTCACGTATGAGAGGAGGCGTCTAGGGAGAGCACCGGCAGCCTTGATCACACCAATGTCCCTCATTCGCTGGTTGATCATCGATGACACCAAGTAAGAACTGGACAGCAGGCCCACGATGCTAACGAGAGCGAGAGCGAGGACCAGGTAAGCGAAGATCAGCCAGGAGATTCCGAACGTCGATCTCATCGACGAATCAATCCCGAGTCTCGTAGCTAGGTCTTGACCAAGGAGAAGCAGGAGTGTCGTGGTTGCTACGGTGAGGGTCAGCCCTAGGAATGCTAGGTAGGAGTGGAAGCCTCGGCGTCGCAGGCTCTTAGCTGCGAACCCTAGTGGGCCTATCAACGCTCTCCAAACTTCCATTCTCTAGCCGATAGATCACGTCTGCCATCTCAACAATCCGATCATCATGGGTCGTGACGACAAGCGTCTTACCTTTCTCTCCCTTCAAGCGCAAAAGAATTTTGACGATTTCTAGCCCGGTCTTCTGGTCAAGGTTTCCAGTAGGCTCGTCGGCCAGAATAAGAGCCGGATCATTAGCCATCGCGCGAGCAATCGCGACGCGCTGTTGTTCTCCCCCGCTAAGTTGGGCCGGAAGATGCTTTGCTCTGTCTGTGAGCCCGACCATTCTGATGAGCTCCGCTGTCAATTTCTCATTCCTCCCGCTATCGCTCCATCCGGCAAGTTCCATCATCAATTCCACGTTTTCTTCCGCGGTCAGAGTTGAGACGAGGTTGTAGGATTGAAAGATGAAGCCTATGTTTGCGGATCTGAAGGCTGAGAGAGAATGTTCATTCGAAACTGTCAAATCCAGTCCTAGAACTCGGGCTTCTCCATGAGAAGGTTTCTCCAATCCGGCAATTATGTTGAGGACAGTCGTCTTGCCGGCCCCGGATGGCCCGACGATGGCGGCGACCTCTCCTTCCTTGACATTGAGGGTTATTGACGCGAGAGCTTTGACGGGTTTTCCGTTCATGAGATATTCTTTGGACACTCCTACGAAGTCAACCGCGAGCGTCGGGGCTCTAACTTCAGTCTCTTCGTCTTGAGGGTCCATCATGGTTTCATCAGGCGCGGAATCTAATAGGCCGATCCGGCTTATGCCTACCGATGGAAAGGATCGGCCGGAAAGCTAGGTGTGCTCTTGGCCGCTTAGCATGAGAAGTTCCGCGTAGCGTTCTGGCTCGATGAACTGAATATACCTGGATTCGCCGTGCAGCTATAGAATGAAACGGCCCCCGCCGTGACGTTTGTCCATTGTAATGTGACGGCGTAGTTTCCACTTGAGAGAATAGGGAGATACACCTGGTAGGATTTGTCAGGAAAGACGCCGGAGCTCAGGTCACCTGTCACTGCACTGTTGAAGAGTATGTGGTTCGGGGTGCCATGACACTGATCAAAGTAGGGACTTCTAAGCGAGACTGTTCCTGTTACGTCGGTCACGTCGGGTCCTATGAGGAATGTGCTGGTGACGAGCCCTCCGACAATCAGGCCGATTAATGCGACTATGATGATTGCAAGAATGTACTTCCTATGGCTGTGGGGCTGGTTTGCTGTTGGCATTCCAGAGCCCTGCTGAGAATAGGAATAGTTTGGGGAGTAGGTTCCGCTCTGCGCGGATGAACCGGGACCGGTCTGCTTGAGACTCGTACCACACGCCGGGCGGTAGCCTGTCGCTGATTGGACTTCCTTCCCGCACACAGGACAGTTAGGCATACGCTGAGTTCCGATTCTGGTTATTTCAGGCTATTCCTAGAACGAACTAGTTGCTGGCTCACATTTCTCAATGACAGGATTTAATCCCTCAGGTTTCTGACATCGGCTTCTTTCTAATCATAGTCTGGTGTACCAGAGATAACAGAGCGCCCCCAGCATCGCAAACGCCAGCGACGGTCCAACTAGGACTGAGATCGGATACAGCGTCGACCCTTGGCTCTGTAGCGCTCTGAAAGCTTGCATAGCCCATGTCATGGGGTTCGTTTGTACGATCGGCTGCACTATTGTTGGGAAGAGGCTGACATCATAGAATATCGTACTCAAGAATGAGAGGTAGAGCTGTATCGCACTTCTCACCGTCGCGAACACCTCGATGGTAGAGGCGAAAGCCGACACTGCTATGGAGAGGCCGACTATGCCCAAAGAAAACACCGCGACAATCACAAACGCTTCGATAAGCCGAGGACTGAACAGGATGCCGTAGAGATACGAAATGACGAGCGTGCCCGGAAACGTCGCGATGACGCTTCGTGCAACTCCACCGGTAATCCTGGACAAAGCGAATATTCTGCGAGAGATGGGAAGGGTCAAGAGGTATGACGCGAGGTCTTTGATGTACTTCTCGCGCCAAATATCTCGACCTGATTGAAACGCGGCGACCATGGCGGTAATGAGGTTGGAGCCGGGAGCGATTCTAAGGAAGTAGCTAGAGCCGATGAGATTCCCGAACGTGGCAGCGGTGACAAACAGGTCTATGCAGAAATTCGCGAACATTATTCCGATCAGAAACGTGTCTGAGAAGAGTATCTTGACATCCCTCTCGATCACCCGCGGGATCAGATGGATCGAGCTCATGCGTAGACGCCTCCCTCTAGGCGGCGGAAGTAGAAGGTCGCTCCTAGACCCAGGAAAATGGCAACAAACGCCAATAGTCCAGCCAGCCCCAGAATGTCCAGACTGGATCCGGACAACGCTGCCCTAGTACCGTCGGCAGCAAATGTGACAGGGGAAAACGGCGCGAGAGCAGCGACGTAGCTTGGCATGAAAGCCAGAGGATAGAGCGCAGTGCTAGCCCTTGACACGGCCAACTCCAACAGAGCTAGCACCACGTCGAATCTGTTCGCGCTTCTGACACTAACCGCTACGGTTATTGATAGCCCGGTGACGCCGAATGCGAGAAGGAACAGATCGAGGACGGCGGCCATGAGGGATAGAGGGGTCGAAAATTTCTCCAACACGGCGACTATGGCAAACATCGGAATCGTGTATATCATCGCCCGGATCGCCCCTCCCAGGGCACGACCTATGATGAACTCACGTCTAGGGATTGGTAGCGTCAACAAGTAATCTAGCAATCCTTCTTCAGCTTCTTCGAAAATGTCGTATCCGATGATGAAAGAGATCGAAGCGACGACCGAGACAACGCTTCCGACAGCGTAGTAGGGGAAGAAGCCGGGGAACCTTACGACGAGGCCGCTGATCAAGTAAGCAAAGACAAACAGTTGGATGATGAAGGCTAGGCTTCTTGAGATTATGATCCATGGGGTCCGGAACAAGGTGGCGATGTCTCTCCTGGCCATCTGGAGGACGAGCCTGGAGGTTGACTGATTCGAAAAGTCACTCGAGCCTGTGACCTGTATAGTTGAGGAAGACATCCTCCAAGGTGACCTCCTTTAGATGAACGCTGTCGATCTTGACTCCCCGGTCTGTGAGTGTCTCGACAATCTTCGGTAGGAGAAGTCTCCCCCCGCTCAGGTAGACTGTGACTTTGTTATTCTCTTGGTTAACGTCTTGCACTTCGCTAAACTGTGTTAAGCACTCGCGTGGAAACTCCTGTCCGTTTCCCACCGTGAGCTCTAGGACTTCTCCACCCTTCGTCTTGCTCTTCAGCTGCTCAGGAGTATCGATGGCGACGAGTTTGCCAAGGTTTACGATTGCGACTCGGTCTGAAAGCCTCTCCGCCTCGTCCATCATGTTCGTCGCAACAATTACCGTGGAGCCTTCATCTCTAAGCTCTCGAATCATCTTCCACATTAGCAACCGACTTGGAACGTCAAGGAAAGCGGTCGGCTCGTCAAACACCGCAATCTTCGGACGCTGCGCTAGGACTTTACAATCCTCAACCTTCTTCCGCATTCCACCACTCATCAGCCAGGTCCTCTTGTTCCTCGCGTCCCACAGATCGACAGCCCTCAAGACCTTCTCGACACGAGCCTCTCGCTCCGCCCTGTCGAGGCTCGTCGTCATCTTCAGGTGCCAGTTGAGGACGTCAAATGCTCCGAGTATTCCATCAACGCGGGGATCTTGGAACGCGATTCCGATCATCTTTCTCACGTCATTCGGGTGCTGAACGACGTCCAGGCCGTTTACCGAGATCTTGCCGCTGGTCGGGCGATAGACTGTGCCCATCATCAACATGAGCGTTGTCTTGCCTGCTCCGTTGGGGCCTAAGAGGCCGAGAATCTCCTCATCGTGGATGCTCATTGAGAACTCCTTGACGGCGTCGAGAGTGCCGAATCTCTTGCCAGTCTTGTCGAAGCCGATCAGAGCGATGTTCCTCTGTAAGACGATGGGACTTCTTTCACAGTTTGAGGGATCGCCTGAAATCTGGATACTTCAAGGATTGTCGGAGGACCCGAATAAAAACCCGATTTCGGTAGTGGCTGGTAATATGGAAATATCCGTCGAGGCGCTTCGAGAGACTGAGCTAGAAGAAACGCTCAGGGCATACTACGCGCTCGCGACGTCATAGTACAATCGCCGGTTCGTCTTGCCCTTGTTCTCCAGCTTCAAAAGCTCAATCTTTCCTATCTCGTTAAGATGTGCCACGTGAAGCCCGCCGTCGGCTTGCCGGTCTATCCCGGCGATTTCTACGATTCGGAGTTGAGCCTCGACAGGTGGAGCCGCTTCGGCCAGCTTTACCATGTCAGGGATTTTCAGAGCCTCGCTTCGCTCTAGGAAGTAGGATTTGACAGGAGCATCATCTGTTATGAGCTTGTTTGCCTCTTTCACAAAGCTCTCAATCTGGGAACGGTCGAATACTTCGAGGCTAAAGTCCATCCGAGATCTGTCAACGTCGATCTGATTACCGGTAATGAGACATTTGGCGCCAGAATAGAAGAGGGCGCTCAACAAGTGGCCCGCCGTGTGCATACGCATCAGGCGGTGCCGTCTATCCCAGTCCACCTTACCGGTGACCATTTGTCCAATGGCAAAGTTAGCAGGGGATTCGAGGGTGTGCAGAATTTTGTCTCCCTCCTTGGAGGTCTCAACTACTTTTACGCCGCCTAAGACACCAGTATCACAGGAAACGCCTCCACCTCTCGGGTAGAACAGGGTCTGGTCAAGCTCGACCTGCGTCCCATTGGACCCAGCTATCTTCGCGGTGAAGTCCCGTGAGTAGGGCTGTTCCCAGTACAGCTTCTTCGTCAATTCAAAACCACCATCAAATTCGAAGACCAAAAGGGCTTGTGAGCAACATTCATGCTTTGCAGAAGAGTTAACTGATGGGAGTCTTTGCTAGGACCGGAGTTTTCGATTTCTTGGCTTCTTCGAATGCTTGCTGTGCTTCTCTCACGCTCGATCCGTTGTGAACTATCTGGCGAATGGCAGTGATCATTGCGACTGGATGTTCTGACTGCCAGATGTTCCGTCCCATGTCCACACCGATTGCGCCGTCTGCGATGGCGTCATGGGCGAGTTCGAACGCGTCGAGTTCTGTTTCTAGCTTTGGTCCTCCCGCCACGACGACGGGGACAGGGCAACCTTTGACGACTTTTTCAAAATCTTCGCAGAAGTAGGTCTTTACGAAGTGAGCGCCTAGCTCCGCGGCAATCCGACAAGCTAGGCCCAGGTACCTCGCGTCCCTCTTTTCGAGCTCTTTTCCGACGGCTGTAACTGCGAGGACGGGAATCCCGTAGTCCTCTCCGAGGTTCACTAAATGACCTAGATTCTTCAGGGTCTGATGTTCATGCTGGGTTCCGACGAAGATGGATAGGGCGACTGCGGCGACGTTGAGCCGGATTGCATCTTTGAACGAGGTGGTAGTTGTTTCGTTCGTCAAGGACTCTCCGACGACACTCGCTCCTCCGGACACTCTCAACACGATCGGGACACTGGTCTTTGGGTCGACCGATGTACGGAGGACTCCTCGAGTGCACATGATAGCATCAGAGTATGCCAGTAGAGGCTCGATAGTTCTTCGAGGTTCTTCCAGCTTATGCGTCGGTCCCATGAAGTAGCCATGGTCCACCGCTAGCATCACGGCGTGCCCAGTAGACGGCTTGATTATTCGTGACAGGCGATTTTTCATTCCCCAATCCATGACAGAAACCTAGTCGTGAAGCATAGCGTGATGAAATATTATGGTTTCTTCTCGCAGTTACAACACTCCTATATCATTTGAGACTCGGGGGCTCCAATGCACTCATCGCTAGTGTCCGAGGACGCCTAAGCAGATGATTAGACAGGGATGGCCGTACTTTGAGGGGTGGCCGTTTCAGGAGCGTTGGCTCCAAATCGACGGTCTCGGAATCCACTATGTAGACGAAGGTTACGGGAGCCGCCCGGTCGTAATGGTACATGGCAATCCAGCTTGGTCGTACATGTGGAGGAATCTCATCCCCGCAGTATCGTCCGGTCACCGGGCCATCGCGATGGACTTGATGGGGTTCGGTAAGTCTGACAAGCCTAACCCTTTGCTCCACGACTTTCCGCATCATTCCCGGATAGTCTCTGGGCTGATCCAGTCTTTGGGACTCAGGAATATTGTTCTGGTTGTTCATGATTGGGGGGCTCCCTTCGCATTGCAGTATGCTGTGCGTAATCCTCAGAACGTGGCTGGGCTGGTTATTCTCAACACATTTCTCACGACAGACTTTCGCATTCCACCCGCTGCTGCTTCAAAAATTACTCCCGCCATAATCAAAGATTCAGCGATGCATCCGGAGAAAATATCGGAGGAGACTATGAAGGCCTACTGGGCACCGTTTCCAGACGACGAGTCGAAGCAAGCCTATTTGGCGTTTGCAAGAATGTTTCCTGATTCAAATTATCATCCGAGCTTCAAACCGCTGAAGGAGGTCGAGCGAGGTCTCACTCATCTGAAGGTTCCAACGACGATAATTTGGGGCACAGGAAAGTCAGGGACAACGTATGCTGAAAGAATCTCCAAAATGATTCCGGAATCGAAGCTTGAGACCTTGAACGCTGGGCACTTCGTTCCCGAGGATTCACCTCAAGAAGTCGAGAAACTTGTTCAGAATTTTCTTGAAAGCCATAACCTATAGGCATTGCACAAATCCCGGATGGGTTCTTTCGACGCCTCGTTACATTCTGAGGGAATGAATTAATAGCCACTAGCCCGCACCAGAGAATTCGCTGAGAAAGTCATGAAATCTGAGGTTCTTCCGATCGAAGGAATTGATTATGTGGAAATGTACGTTGGAAACGCCAAGCAGGCGAGCTATTTCTACCAGAACGGCTTCGGATTCACCCCTATCGCGTTTGCAGGACCCGAGACCGGGGTCAAGGACAAGACCTCATACCTAATGCAACAGGGGGACATTCGACTACTCCTTACCACCGGTCTAAACCCTGACCATCCAATCTCCAGGTTCGTTCTCACACACGGTGATGGCGTCGCCGATATTGCACTCCGTGTAAAAGATACTGAATGGACGTACAAGGAAGCGATCAAGCGAGGAGCCAAGGGAATCAGAGCTCCCACCGAGCTCAAGGACGACCACGGTGTTCTCAAGGGCTCGGCGATCGCAGCGTACGGTGATACCGTTCACACTTTCATAGAAAGGGAACAATACAAAGGCGTCTTTGCTCCAGGGTTTGTCCCAATCAAAGGAAACGCCGAGCCAGTTGGGCTCCAACGCGTCGACCACGTCGTGGCAAATGTGGAAGAGGGAAAGATGGACTACTGGGTAGAATTCTACGGCAAAGTCTTCGGCTTCTCACAACTAATCAGCTTCGACGACAAGGACATCAGCACAGAATACTCAGCCCTCCGCTCCAAAGTAATGCGGAACCCGTCCGGATCCGTAAAGTTTCCCATAAACGAACCCGCGAAAGGAAAGAGAAAATCGCAGATCCAAGAATACCTCGACTATTTCAAAGGAGCCGGGGTCCAGCATCTCGCAATATCTACCGACAACCTCATCGCAACAGTCTCGCGCCTCCAGCAGAGAGGAATTGAATTCCTGAACACTCCAGACTCATACTACGCAGAACTTCCTAAGCGAGTCGGAGGAATCTCCGAGCGCATAGACGACCTCAAGAAACTCCGCATTCTCGTCGACAAGGATGAGAAGGGCTACATGCTCCAGATCTTCACCAAACCTCTCCAAGACAGACCCACGCTCTTCTTCGAACTGATACAGAGGAGAGGTAGCGAGTCCTTTGGCAAGGGAAATTTCAAAGCACTCTTCGAGTCGATAGAACAGGAACAGGCGAAGCGCGGCAATCTCTAGCAACGCATGAAGCTGGTTACCTACAGCGAGCCTAAGACCCCGCTGAGGACCCGGCCAGCACTACTCTGGGGGAAATGGATTCTTGACGTCCACGAGCTAACTCGAGTATCCGTTCCTCTCGGCATTCGCATCCCACGCACAATACAGACCTTGTCCAAAAACGCGTCTTCAACTCTCGACATTCTTGCGAAGGGTCCGAAAGTCCTTGAAGATCTTCAGAAACTCTCATGGCGGATTTTCAACAGAATCGACCCAGAAAATATTCCCCGAACAATGGAGAAATTGAGCGAAGTGAGAATTCGACTCCCCATATCTCGCCCTCCAATTATCCGGGACTTTTACGCTTTCGAGGATCACGTAAGAACGGCAAGAGCTCGACGGGGCCTTCAGATGCCAGAGGAGTGGTATGAGTTCCCGGCATTCTACTATTCGAATCCCGCCATGCTATACGGTCAAGACGACCAGGTCCCATACCCTTCGTACACCAAAACGCTCGATTATGAGCTGGAGGTCGCCTGTATCATCGGAAAAAATGGTACGAATATTGAAGAAGCAGAAGCAGAAAGCCACATCGCCGGATACACAATAATGAACGATTGGAGCGCACGGGACATACAACAACCAGAAATGAAGATTGGGCTAGGTCCCGCAAAGGCGAAAGACTTCGCAACGTCACTCGGACCCTGGCTCGTCACCCCTGATGAACTGCAAGACAAGAAGATTGGGCCCGGAAAATTCGAACTGCAGATGAAAGCAACAATCAACGGGAAGCATCTGTCGGACGGGAACATGAATAAGATGCATTGGACCTTTCCGCAGATGATCGCTCGAGCCTCACAGTCGGTCGAGTTGCGAGTCGGAGAAATCTTCGGGTCGGGCACGGTTGGAACTGGCTCTCTGCTGGAGCTTGGGCAGGAAGTTCACCCGTGGCTGAAACCTGGAGACACCGTGGAGCTGGAAATCGAACGCTTAGGCGTCTTGAGGAACAGAATTATAGAGACCGCGAAATCGTAGCGCTAGACGAACTTGCCAACTTATCAGCGGCTAGGAAAACTTCCTCAGAAGCGACACACTCAGTTCAGAAAGCCTGACGGGTCGCTATACCACGAGGAAATCTTCGGGACAGAGGCCTTCTCTGGAGTCTACTCGACCCTATATCATGAATACGCCCCTACTCGCGTCTCACACATCAAGAAACTTAGAGACCTCAGCATCTCCGAATGGCAACCAAGTGAACACCGCCACCACCACATTCGCACGAAGAACCTTGAAACCGCGAAAGACGCGGTTGAAGGCCGCCAGCCACTCTTCTACAATAATGACGTGTTTATCTCGTCAGCACGTCCAACCCAATCTATGGAGTCGTTCTTCCGAAACGCCCAGGGCGACGAGCTCTACTTTGTCCATGAAGGCAAGGGAACCCTAGAATCCGTATTCGGGCTCCTCCCCTTTCACGAGGGCGACTTCATCGTAGTTCCCCGGGGAACAACCTACCGGATAACGCTGGACACGAAGGAGAGCAGATTCTTAGTAACTGAGTCAGCGGGTCCCATTGAGATACCGCGACGATACAGGAATGACTACGGACAACTGGTGGAATTGGCACCTTATTCAGACCGGGACTTTCGAGAACCCGAGGAACTGGCTATTCACAACGAGAAGGGAGAATTCGAGGTGCGCATGAAAGTTGACAACGCCCTGATGTCGTACACGTTCGACTTTCATCCTCTTGATGTAGTAGGTTGGGACGGCTACCTATACCCGTGGGTCTTCAACGTCAACGATTTCGAACCCCTCACCGGCAGGGTTCATCAGCCCCCACCCATACATCAAACGTTTGAAGCTCCCGGCTTCGACGTCTTATCCTTCGTCCCGCGAAAACTGGACTATCACCCACTAGCCATACCCGTCCCCTACAATCATAGCAACATAGATAGTGACGAGATCCTCTACTATGTCAGCGGCGATTTCGGAAGCCGCAGAGGGATCGAGATAGGCTCTTACACACTGCACCGGAGAGGAATCCATCACGGGCCCCAACCGGGGGCGATAGAAGCAAGCCTCGGAAAAGACTCTACGAATGAACTGGCGATAATGATAGAGACAAAAAAGCCGCTAAGAGTCACTAGCAATGCAGAGAGGTTGGACGATCCGAACTACCCGTTCAGCTGGATGGGACCTGTCAAGATAGGCGCAACCGTACCATAACAAAACACTTGTCCACCATTGAGACTGGTGTGGCGTCAGGCGAGTACACCTATGTTCCTATTGAACGAGTTTTTTTCGGGTCAGGAATCATTACTAGGCTGAGAGACGAGCTAGATAGAATAGGTTCGCGCAGACTCTTTCTGGTAACTGGACAAAGCATCGCGCAAAAGACGGATCTAATCGCACGAGTAGAGCATGCTGCGGGAACGAAGCTCGCCGGCGTCTTCTCGGAAATCAAGCAACACGCACCTATGAGTAGAATCCGCCAGGCAGCAACTGCAGTTGGAGAATCCAAGGCGGATACCCTAATCAGCCTAGGCGGAGGCAGCCCGATCGACTCGACCAAGATCATTGTCAAAGAACTGTCACAAGATTTTCGGCGTCCCGCAATTCCACACATTGCAGTCCCCACGACCCTTTCCGCAGCCGAATTCTCCCACATCGCCGGGATGACCGATGAGAAACTGAATCTCAAAACAGGGTTCCGAGACCTGCGCATGGTTCCGCGGTTAGTCTTTCTCGACCCTGAGCTGACCCTTCCCACACCAGGCTGGCTGTGGGCTTCGAGTGGAATCAGAAGTCTAGATCATGCCGTAGAGGCTGTGTGCTCGCCAAACCATCAATCATACGTTGACACACTCGCGCTCGAGGCCATCAGCCTTCTTTTTCAAAACCTGAAACTCTCGACCGAAGATCCTGCAGACCTCAAGTCTAGATTGAAATGCCAGCTAGCTGCATGGATGTCTTTTGCTGGAGTTGTCAGCGTAGGAACTGGATTAAGCCACTCGATAGGACGGGTGATTGGCGCAACTTGGAATATCCCTCACGGCATTACGTCATGCCTTACGCTTTCAGAGGTAATGCGGATGGAAGCAAAGCGAAACCCGGAGAGGCTGGCGCTCATAGCAAGGGCCGAAGGTAGAAACACGGAAGGGGTTCATGTGGACAAAGTAGCGCTGGAAGCTGCCGATGGAGTCGCTGACCTGGTCCGTGGACTGGGCCTGTCGAAGAGACTAAGAGACTATGGGATCACAAAAGATGGTTTGCCAAAAATTGCGCGAGACGTCGGTGGTCGTGAATCTGCCGACGCTCTAGAGATTCTGGAGAGAATCTGGTGAGGAAACGTTCGAAGCCTTTATCGATTGGAGATCGAAGAGACCACTTTCGGAACGGGGCTGTCTGAGACCCTTCAACGATGACACGAATCACCGAACGACTCTTCTACCGAATCGCCAAGCGCTGGATTGCCGGGTACACTCTACAAGACGCCATGGATGCGGCCCGCAATGCTAACGAGAGAAAGATCCACGCTATCCTCAACCGTCTAGGAGAACACACTCCTGATCGGGAGCTGATACAGCAATACGTGGAGGAATACCTGAAACTTCTAGAGACGATCCAGGGCGAGAACCTTCAAGCCACCATATCAGTCAAACCTTCACAGATAGGGCTGGCAGCCGAGATTCCATTGTACCAAGACAACCTCCTCAAGATAATAGCAAAGGCCGAGGAGGAAGGACGCTTCGTCTGGATAGACATGGAAAACTCCCCTTACACAGAGTCGACAGTAGAGATCTACCGCGAACTGCTCGGGACGCACAAGGATCTTGGATTGTGTCTGCAGGCAAACATGAAGCGCACAGAAAACGATCTTAGAGACCTCTTGCCCCGAGGCGGAAAAATACGGCTCGTGAAAGGTGCGTACCCAGAGAACGGGGAGGTTGCTTTCAAACGTCGAAGCGAGCTTAACGCCAACTATCTACGGCTAATGCATATCTTGTTTGAACAGAATGGATTCTTTGCGGTCGGCACACATGATGAGAAAATGATCACTGAAGCCAAGAACCTTAGCCGTGATCACAAGGCTGATTTCGAGTTCCAACTGTTGAAAGGGATCAGGGATGATCTAAAATCGAGCCTCCTCGCAAACGGATTCAGAGTAAGCGAGTACATTCCATACGGTCCTGAATGGTACAATTACAGCAAGAGAAGGATGAGAGAGAGGAAGAGGAACATCCTGCTCCTCATTAGATCCATAACGGGCTAATCTGACCTAGCGCTACAGAAATCTCAGATAGGACTTATCTACAAATTCAGCTGGCTCTCTACGAGAATCTCGGAAATGAGTAGCGCTGAGAGACCTGCTTCAAAGAGTCGGTCCAGATTGGACCAGGTTGACAAGAGGTTTTTGAGCGACATTCTCGCAATTCTCATGATTCTGGTCTTCACCATCGCCGCCTTCTGGCGCTATCCAGTCCCAGGGGTTCTTCTCGCGGGAAGCTTAGCTCTCACTGTCTTTGTTGCTGCCGACGTTGTACTGTTTCGTAGAGGGTAGACTTCCTCTCGCAATTTTCGATTGCGCGTGCCTTCGTCGAAGACGCCTCTCCCTCCTCTTCCTTTTCTCCTGCCGAAGAATCCTGCTCCGTATCCCGGTCATCAGCTTCCTCACCTCACCTGCATAGCTTCCCTTGGGGCCTTTGATGTGACGTCCCGCGAAGACGGCGAGGAGGAGGCTCGACCAGGCGACGGCTACTAGGTAGATTGGGCCAGAGCTACTCGACCCTAGAGAGGGTATTGCCAGCAACAGGTCAGCGAAACCAAAAGTTGTTCCGATTCCGACAAATTCTTTTCCAGATCGTAGATGCTTTCTGTAGCACAGCAAGCCGCCGATGAATATCGAGACTCCTCCGAACTGGACGAGGAACGATATGATTCCCGCTAGCACCGCGAATAGTGTGAGGCCGCCACTAGATAGCTCGGCGAAGAGATTCGCCCAGCCATTAGTAGCCTGGGATGGATAGAACTGGGGGATCGCCAGTCTTGTCGCCGTAATCATGACGCCGGAGATCATGGCCAATACGGTCGAATACCGATTATCGATGTTGACGATGGCCAAGCCTTAGGGTCCCTCGAAATTTTTCGGGATTCCACCTAAAAGGATAGGGATACCAGAGTCGGCGTCTGATAGAAAAATCGTACTATCAGACGCGACTGATTCGCAGCTTGAATAGCTGAACCTTCTCAGAATCTATGATATCATCGATATTTCTTTCAAGACCTTCAAAGTCTATCGCTTCGTAAGCCTTGACCAAGGCCATTTTTGCTCGCGCCCGCTTCATGATGGATAAACAGATTTCCTCTTCACCCTTCTGATAATGCACGAATGCGGCCGCGGTCAGGATTATGCTCTGGATCGCGTCTCGTTCAACACCTTTCGCAATGTGCCACGCCTGCTCAAGGGCTTCATGGGATTCCCAGAATCTTTCCTCGTTGAAGAATTGTATCCCTTCTTCCCATGCTCCCTCCATGTCAACAACCTTCGGAGGCGTATCTAGGAGTCTTACGCTGACTATTTTGAACGAGCTCTCTGTGAGGAGGCTCTTCCGCTCCTCCAGTTCCTTCTCGTCACCAGCGAATATGTTGAATTCAACTGAGTCAGTGGCTACACGGAAGTGGCTCGCGCTCTCCCGGGAGCCGAGAATTTTCCGGATAGCGGCGGAGACCTGTTGAACGTCTCTCGGAGTGTACCGCTCCTTGTTGGCTATTCTGAGAAGGTACCTAGCCGATGCTGTTCGACCTCGGTCTATGCGAATCCTTGCTCTCTCAGAATTCTGATTCTCAGTAGCTCTTCTCCCGTCAGGGGAGGTAGGTCCGACGCTCTGATGTTTTCTTCCGTCTGTTGTGGGGTCTTCGCTCCAGGTATGACCGTTGACACGTCCTTATGATCAAGCGCGAATCTTAAGGAGGCTTGGGCGAGAGTCCTCGTCTTCGATTCGAGTAGCCTGAGCTGTTGAGTCGCTCTTACTAGGTCCGCCTGATAGTTGCGGGGAAAATTGCTTCGAATGTCACCTGATGGGAAAGTCGAGTCGATGGTGAACTTCCCACTGAGGAATCCGTTCGAGAGTGGTTCTCGCGCGATGATCCCAACATTTCGTTCTCGGGCTGCCTGGAAAAGCTGGTTCTTAGCCTCCTGACGCAATAAGTTGAATACGACTTGGATGGCTGCTGGCTGTCCATACTTCATTGACAATAGTCCCTCTTGGGGGTCGTGTATCGAGATCCCGTAGTGTCGGATTCTTCCAGAATCCTTCAGTTTCTCTAGACCATCGAAGATCTTCCCATTCTTGAGCAACTGGATGGGAGGATTGTGCAGCTGGTAGAGGTCGATGTAGTCTGTCTGCAGTCTTTCACAACTCTTCGTTGAAGCGAATTCTAGATAGTCCGGGTTAAAGTTCATGCGAGGAGGATCATGGTAGAAGTCGCCTCCTGCTTTTGTGGCGAGGACAACATCATTGCGGTGCTCTTTCAGGGCGTGACCCAGGATCTCTTCACTGTGTCCATGTCCATAGACGTCAGCCGTATCGAAGAAGTTGCATCCAAGCTCAAAGGCTCTTTCAACCGATGCGAGTGAGACCCCGTCGTCTGTGGGTCCGTAGCTGTTCCCGTAATTGTTTCCGCCGATCGCCCATGCCCCGAATCCTACCTCGCTGACTCTGAGACCTGTCTTTCCTAGGGTCCGGTATTTCATAATGGGATTCTATCCAAACATCGCGCGCTTCAAGTTACCGACTTTGAGATAAATGAATATAGCCTGATTAACCTTAACGCGGTTTGCAAGAAAGAAAGAGCGAGCGGAGACATGCTCCGCCTTGGATTTTCTAATTGCTCTTCGGAAACGTTTGGACCTGAAGGTGTCGGTGTCTAATCACGAGGACGGCGGCGAGTCCTGCGACTCCTGCGCCTCCTGCGATGATGTAGAGGGTTGGTAGTCCGCCTTGTAGGCCGAAGCTGGGGTCATGAACTAGCGTTGATCCGCTGGGGAAATATGGATAGACGAGGTATAGTTTAAGGAAGGTTTCAGAACCCTCCTTCTCTGCCTTGTACGAGGCGACAACGGGTACGGAGTGAGTGCCCGTTGAGTTTGTCACTGTCGCCGCGTTGACGAAGTGGAAGAATCCAATGTTCATGCTTGAAGTGACCGGTCCAGAAGCATATCGGATATTCTGCTCAACACCCGAAGTCTCCTGATAGGGGTGCTCCATCACTCCGGTGCCCTCGTCATTGGTCGCGTCGACAGTTGTGGATCCAGTTGACTGGTCCAGATCGAAGTGGTTGTAGTCGCTGTGCATGTTTACTTGTAATGCTAGCCTATCGTTGGATGACGCGAAAGGCCAGTTCATCAGCACGAAGTCGATCTTGATCTCAGCAGTGTTAATTGTAACAGATTAGCCATTTACGGTCAGCGTCCTAGTATTGTTGTATGCTTTAACGACGAGTACTACGTCTCCGGCGTTAAGTGACTTGGTTGGAGGTGTCTGATCGACAATCTGCATTTGACCATTAAGGGTGAAGTTGAACGCCATTCCTATTGTATTTTCCGCGCTGTCCTTGATGCTGTAGAAGCTACTGGGCCTCCATGATGCAGAGTCAAAGTCCGCCCGAGCGACCATCAGAGGACTCTCATAGGTCTCTTCCCCGGAGCTGGTGCTCATTGTGAACTCTATGAGAGATCTGAAGTTTAGCTGGTAGGTTGTTCGTCCGACCTCATTTGTTGCGTAGAACGTGACGTGGGGGAGGTTTCCCTCAAACAGTCCGGTCAATGATCCGCTGTTGAAGATGACCCTGTTCGCTGAGTCGACCGATCCTGTGGGGGCGGCTCCCGCTACAGCGGGCACCGCGAGTACTGAGATTGCGAGTGCAAAGGTTCCGAGCAGCATGGTGATAGTTCTTTTCATTGTTCTCGAATCATCTCCGTTTCTTCAAGCTAGACATATCGTTTAGACGCGATTTAGGCGTTTTTCTTCTAAATGGGGAGAAATTACAGTTTCTACATGACTAGAACCTGTTCCAGAGTCCTAAACCGGATTGTTCTAAGATTCTAGAACAGTCCGAGTGACAGTGCGAAGATGACAGCGGTGATGTTCAGGTACATCACGGCGAGGCTGATCAGAGCGGTCCGCTCCATTTTAAGACCCTTCGATATTGAAACGGCGCTTGAAAGCAGGCAGACTACCCAGACCTGAACTGCCACCTGCAGTAGAATCGTGAATGCTGTCGCGGATTGTACCACCGCCGAGAACGGTTGGATTAGTAGAATAAGGCCTGGAACTAGGAGGAGGGGTAGCATTGCAAATGCGGTACTGTTGATTAGGCTGAGTTCTCCTCCGCTTCTGTGATAGAACAAGTTGCACATGATATCTGCAACTCCAAAAGTGATGAACCATCCCAAGGGGAACAGTAGGAGAAACCAAGTCTTTGCGATTCCTTGAGTCGGATTGAGATAGAACAAGAGAATCGGTTCGAGGTTTGTCAGGAAGGATATTGCTCCTCCGAGAGCTAGGATCATGGCTGCAATTGGGAGGCTCCTCAACGGCTCCTGGCTAAGATAGTTGAATACCGTTCTGCCAAACAGAAGCTCTCTCGAAAAGAAGCCGAAGCGCGATTCCGCTGTAGGAGTTTGAGCGGCGTTCGCCATTATTCGCTCCTCGCCGGTGCTGAGCGCGCTGATGGCAGCCCTGCCATCATCAGTCAGCACATATTTCCGGTCGGCCCCTTGAGCCACGAACCCTTCGAGACTATCCAGGTGATGATAGAGCGCGCCTACGCTTATCTTCAGAGTATCATGGAGGTCTTTGAAACCTGCTTTGCCTCTCTCCTTCAGAATCTGGACAATCTGACGTCTGGTCGGATTGGCAAGAGCATTGTAGACTCTCGTGAGACTCTCGTGAGACTTGTCCAGCATCGATGAAATCCGTCTCTTGGAACGTTAAGGTCCACGATTCCGAAGGGTCCAGCCCGTATATCCATGCTGAAACTCGCGTGGAGAGTCTGAAGTTGCCTAATTCGAAGGAAAGAAGACTGGGGCAGGCAACCACCCTCCCAATCAGCGATGCGCTATTTTTTCGAGGCGAGGTCGCACAGTGATAAATTGCTTCCGGACAATATCAGGGGCGACGCGCAAAGGATACTCCAGATCTCACCCAAGGCCGGGCCATTCCACACGAAGCGCCGCACAGCGTATTCTGACGTCCGGGAATGGCGAAAAATACGTTTCCTGAAACAGAAAAAGCATTCTTATCTAGCCCCCAGGGTTGCCAAAATCTCCCGATGGACAAAGGGGCAAAAGGGAAAGTGCTGGAATGCCTACGCTATCCGCGGGATGTTATGCCTGCCCTATGCTTGGGCACAGTATTGATGGTTCATTTTATTCACCTGTCAGGGTTACAGTGGATTGATAGTTCCGACAAGGGGCGTAGTTGTAAGGATGAACGTTGGCAGCAAACGTTGAGAAAAAGCCAACAGCAGCCTTCGCGCTATCGATACTCGCAGGGATATTCACCCTGATTATTTCCATCACTGCTATTTCATCGCTTCTAGTACCAGGATTCCCAGCCAGCATGCTCCTCATATGGGGCAGCATTGCAGGCATACTGACATTCGTCGGATCTTGGCTGCTGTACAACAACGCGGCCCAGAGAAAGCTAGGCAGCACTTTAGTGCTTGTCTTCTCAATACTATCCATGAACTTCATCGGCCTCATCCTAGGCCTCATCGGAGGATTCCTAGGATTCAGCTACAAGACAGGCGCAACCACAACCAATACTTCCAGCTCTAGCCGCGGGTATACCCCGCCCTGATAACCAGGGCGGACCCCTTTCTTTCAGCCTCCTTCTCGGATCATTCATTGAAATCAGTTAATGCTTAAATTGCCATTTTGACAATCCCGTAATCATCCTTCCTTGACTACCACGATTAGCCTCTCAGTCTTGGATGAGTTCGGAGGCAGCAAACTCCTCACCCCAGACAAGATACGATATGTCCAGGCAAATCCGCTTCCGAGCAAGCCCGCCGACTTGGCCTTTAGGGAAGCCCTCGCAGCTCCTATCGGAGCTCGACCGTTCGAGAGGGAGAAGGGCTGGAGTCCCGCAATAATCCTCACAGACTCCACACGCAAACAATCACCCTTCATCAAGCAATTGATAAGCCTGATAGAGCCGAAGACTGATGACATCAAGTTCATTTTCGCATGCGGAACACACGTACCCGCCGATCAATCATTCATCCGGAAAGTCCTCGGGGACGACATCTACAAGCGCTACGAGAAAAATATCAAGATAAGCTCAACCCAGAACCCCGGAAGCAAATACGAGTGGATCGGCCTCACCGGTCGAGGAACACCTGTCGAGCTGAACAAGGAACTGTTCGACCGAGACCTACTAGTCTCAACGCTGAACGTTCAGCCCCACTACTTCGCAGGCTACGAAGGAGGAGCCAAGGCTCTCCTCCCCGGATGCTCTGGTCTCAAAACGATCACAACGAACCATGGCTATGTTATTGGAAATCCGAGTTGCCACGAGCTTGTGGTAAAAGGCAACCCTATGCGTGAAGACATGAACGAGGTCCCGAACATTCTCAAAGAATACATGAAGATCGAGCATCGAATTCTAGACTTTGTCCTCAACCAGGACGGCAGTCTCGTCAAAGCAGCCTACGGTGATCCAAATCTGGCTCATCAACAGCTAGCTGAGAACTTTTCCCGGCGAGCCCACGCTATCCAGTCTCGCCCATCATCTCTTGTACTGACGAGGGCCGATGGGCCAATGGGACAGAACCTCTACCAGGCATTGAAGGCGGCTACCTTCGCCGCCGGGCTCGTGCCCTCAGGTCAATCGCCTAAGCCGGCCGTCGTTCTCCTCGCCTCATTGGAGAATGGAATAGGAAGTGAGGCATTCAAGAGCGAGATGGAGACATACGGCAAGATGGAACCCGGGAAGGTTGTTGAGGACTTGAAGAAGAGAGCAAAGGCTGGCAAAGTTACGGAAGCCTCGCAGAAACCGAACAGGCTAGCGATCGACGATGCAAAGACAGACTTTGCAGTCGTCTCTCCCAAGGCACCGACCGTGGTTGAGGAATTCCTCGGCAAGACCCGGATAAAGTTCTACAGGACCATCGATGACGCACTGAGGTCAATGGACACGAAGTTGTACGAGCGGGACGTTGCCATCATCCCGTACGGGTCCTCCACAGTTCCCATCGCCTCCTGAGCATGAACCGAGTTTCAGGAAAGACTTCCTAGAAATCGTCCAATAAACGGGTGCGAAACACGCTTTACAAGAAAGTCGGCTCAGGTTTTGTACTCCGCCTCGAACAAGGCGACGACATACTCAAGACGCTGCGAGAATTCGCGAACGCGCAAAGACTCTACGCATGCTTCTTTGAAGGCATAGGCTCATTGTACAAAGCCATACTGGGCCACTACGACTTCAAAGACACGAAGACCTACAAGTATGAAACCTTCGACGAAGACTTGGAGATCCTCACTTTATCTGGAAACGTCTCGACGATGAATCGACAAGCCTTGCCTCATGCACACGTCACTCTGGGACGCCGAGATTTTTCGGTTATCGGAGGACATCTCGAGGAAGAATCCCTCGCGAACATGGTTGAAGTAAACGTGACCAAGCTTCCGGGAAGACTATTGAAGGACAAGGACAAGGATGTCGGTCTGAACCTTCTCCAGCTACCTCGCAAATTCTAGCTGTTTCCAGGGCCGGTGAAGATGGACCAAGGAGTCCGTTCCCCTCCCACACCTCTCGCTGGACCATCTAGCCTATTACGAGAAGGGACCGCCATGCCAAGTTGTCCCCCCGGATGCTGCCATGCCTAAGAAGATCGGCGCGCGGATGATTCTATACCTCTACCTGGCAGTGTTCCTTACTCGCATAGGATTCGGCTCGGTGACCATACTATTTCCACTCTACCTGCCCGCGGGAGCCTTTCAGGTGGGTCTAATCCTAGCGCTCTATCCTATCGCGGAAGCTGTTTCCGCCATGCCTGTCGGTCGACTCGCAGATCGAATGAGCAGGAAGAAGCTTCACCTAACAGGTATGACGCTAATCACAGTTCTGACCGCAGCAATAGGCTTCACAAGGAGCCTGCTGAACGTCTCCGTACTCCACGCTCTAATGGGTGTTTCCGCCGCAATGGCGGCGGTGACATCTCTCACCTTACTGGGTGACGCCACCAAACAAACTAATCGAGGGAAGAAGATGGGAGGCTTCGACCTGGCCAACTTAGGTGGATATGGGCTTGGTTTCGGGGTTGGGTCTGTTCTCGTCACTGCATTCGCGTCTAGACTGTCCTATGCTTTCTGGGTAACCTCAGGAATATTCCTGTTCACGTCTATTCTTGCGACAAAGTTCCTCATCGAACCTGTCAGGAGCGATGAGCTCAATCAGCCAGGGATGCGCCGGCGACGGATAGGATCGAAGATTCGGCCAGTCTTGCCGGTGTGGCTCGGTCAGACGATTATTCTTGGAATGTATTTCCTTCTGCCTAAGGCATTCAAGGACGCGAACATTACCATTACGGGGGAGTTGCTAATTTTTCTCGGAGCGATTGGAGGTCTGTTTGCTCTCGGGGCCATAATTTTTGGCCACATATCCGACAAGGTCGGCCGGACGAAGATAATGGTGCTCGGGGCTATTGGAGAGTTTGGATTTCTAGTTCTTTTCGGTTTGTCCTTCCCCTATTTTCTAACGCACAACTTTCTGACATACGCTTTGATTCTTGCCCCGCTATTTTTCTTGGCTTCGGCAATCGCTCCTGCGATTCTCAGCTATGTCAGTGATATTTCCGGCAAGGCGAGACGGGGATCGGCAAATGGCCTCTACAGTGTTATACTGAGCATCGGAATGGCCATCGGCAATATTCTAGGCGGCTTTGTATCGGAGTTCGGCGTACGGTGGATCTTCTTCGCCGGTGCAGGGATCCTGTTCCCCTCAATAATAATCTCATCCTCCCTTTTGAGAAAGAAGTAGACCACGATCTCTCCGCGATTTCGAAAAGAGTACGTGTTTTGGAGAGTTCCGGGACTAGGCGACCAGAGACTTCTTCAGAGCCTCGCATATCCAGACCACTTCTTCCTCCGCGAGGGTCGGGTACATTGGTAGGCTCAAGACCTCGTTTGAGAGCGACTCGCTCACCGGGAACGCTCCTTCAGCATAGCCGTACTTCTCTCTGTAGGGTGCTTGTAGGTGGATCGGCCTCGGATAGTGTATGCCTGTCTCTATTCCATTATCGGCGAGACGTTTTTTCACTTGGTCCCGGAATTTCGTCCTGATTACGAACAAGTGGTAGACCGCCTTCTCGAAACTCGCCTCTAAAGGTGGGAGAATGATGTCTCGCACATTTTCAAGCTCTTTTCTATATTCTCCGGATATCCGTCTTCTTGCCTCGTTCCAAGCCTCCAGCCTCTTCAGCTGGATTCTCCCAATGGCAGCGTTGACTGTGTTGAGCCTTGATGTGAACCCTATTCGACCGTGATAGTATTTGCTATTCTTGTCTCGGCCACAGTCTCTTATGCTCCGTGCGGCATCGGCCATTTCCTCATTGTTCGTTGTTATGATGCCCCCGTCACCGCCTACGGTCATGTTCTTTGCGGGATAGAACGAGAAGCATCCGGCATCACCGATAGAGCCGATTTTTCGTCCTTTGAACTCGGCGCCGTGAGCCTGGCAAGCATCCTCAATTAGGCTTACGCCTGACTCAACCGCAAGTTCATGGAATTCATCAATTCGAGATGGGTGTCCGTACAGGTGCACAGGCATCAGTGCGCGAGTCTTGGACCCTATCTTTGATCGGGTCTTGCGAGGGCTCAAATTCATTCCAGTGTCTTCAATGTCAGCGAAAATGGGATCCGCTCCCGCGTGAACAATTGAGTTTGCTGTTGCGATGAAGGAGAAGGGGGTCGTGATGACTTCGTTGCCATGCCCGATATTCAGGGCTTGAAACGTAATTGAGAGAGCTGCGGTTCCGGAGGCAGTAGAGACGGCATACTTCGTGCCACAGTACTTTGCGAACTCTTCCTCAAATTTGAAGACACTCTCGCCCATGACCATCATCTCGTTCTCAAGGGCAGCGAGGGCTGCTGCCTTCATCTCAGCGTCGATGATTGGTGATGCAAGATGTATCTTCTTACGTGGCTCGGCGCGAGCTTGACTCTCTGATTCGACTAATGCCGACGCGGGCAATGGAGCGTTCTCTGTCACTATCTTGTTCAGCGTCCTAGTTCTGAAATGATTTCGCATAGTCTGACTGATTAATCCTTCCCCTGGAAAGGGCATTCTTAGATATTCTGCAAGATAACGATATCTAGAGATTGACGGCGGGTGCTCGCACTCTCTACCCCGAGCATCGAAGGTGACCCGTTGGGCTCTCATCTCTACCGATAGCTTAATTCCCGCTTTCCCAACGATCGGCAAGATCGTCATCTAACCATGACGCTCGAATACGCTTGCATCGCTCCGCATGCCGGAGAAATTATTCCAGAACTAGCTTCGAAAGCAATGTTGCCCAAGTTCGAGGAAACACGCGCAGCGATGCGGGTTCTCGCAAAGAGAATCTCGGAAACCCATCCACAGACGGTTGTAATTGCTAGTCCTCACAATCTCAGGCTGGTATCGAGAATCGCCGTCGTGGTTTCTGAAAGTGCTTCGGGAACTTTGAAAGGCGTTCCAAATCGATCAGTGTCCCTTCGCGCCCGATGCGACATAGACTTTGGGAGAATACTGGTTCGACAAGCTGAGAAAGAGGGCCTGCCTGTGGTCGGAGCAAATTACGGGACCGCAACCGGATCCTCCTCCGACATTCAAATGGATTGGGGGACACTTGTCCCGTTATGGTTCATTCTAAAGGAAGGGAAGTTGAAGCCAAAGATTTTGATAGTCACTCCGTCCCGCGAGATCCCTCTTCGAAAGAACTTCGTCTTCGGCCAACTACTCGGTCGTCTCATGAGTAAGGACCGGAAAAGGAAGTTTGTCTTCATTGCCAGTGCGGACCAGGCTCACGCGCACTCTCGTACAGGACCCTATGGCTTCAGCCGGGCTGCTCAAAAGTACGATGATCTTGTGCTAAGAGCGATCCGAGACAATAACCTGAAACGAATCTTGAGACTGAAGCCCAGATTCATTGAAGATGCCAAGCCGGATAGCCTCTGGCAGATGGTGATTCTAGCAGGAATAAACGAACTAGTTCCACTGCGATCTCAACTCCTATCGTACCAAGTCCCAAGCTACTATGGAATGGTATGTGCTGGATTCGAGCCAAACTAACGCGATCTCGCTCATCCATGAAGGAGTGTCAACCTGTCTTTCCTTAGCGAGCATAGACGCGGACGCCTGTGCCTAGAATCTTCGCGCTCGAATGGTCCGATCGACCACTTCGACTGCTTTTGGTCCCAAATTACCCTTCACCAAGTAGCTCTGGAATCCATCGATCTTCAAGAGTTTCCCTATTGCAAGACCAGTCACAAATTTTCCATGAATCCACTGCTGTAAAAAGGGTTGATACTTTGAGACGAGGGTATTTGCGATAGCCTGAACAATTGCCACAGCTCCGGGAGATTTTGCCTCAACCTCGACCTCTGAAAATCCTACTTTGACGTCTTGGAAGCTGTAGGTTACCCTGTCAATCGCCAGTTCGGCCAATGGCGAAACTGGGTTCTCGTTTTGCCTGACTACATCTCTGGCCTCTCTTCGTGTTCGCCTTTCTTGAATTACCTGCAAACCCAAATCTTTGAGCGTTCTAGAAGGCAGGATACTCTGGAATCTTGAGAGTGACATCGACGGCGTTTTCAGTTCGAGCGTCCGCGCAAGTAGACGAACTGAGTCGTATGACCATGGCAGTTCCGTCTCTCGTCTCCGAATAACATTCCCCGAGATTCTACGGACGTCCGACTTGGTTGAGATCAATAAAGTGCCACCAAGTCTTCTGGTCCGGAGACTGATCTTTCTTCGTCGCAGAGATTTCTCTCGTGTATCGTAGTATGTGTCGTAAATGACTAGTGGCGGCTTAGGCCTAAGGTCATACTCTAGGAGCTGGCGAATGCCGGCCAACTCTTTCCTGATATGGGCCGTGTCATCTTTGATGATTAGTGCAATTTCGGACTCAAGTGTACTTGGTGAGGCAGTTTCTTTGGACAATGAGGGTTCACCCCATAATCCTTGAGACAAGGTGGGATTTTAGCTCTGGTCAGCTTCTATTCTCGGTTCTGTCAAGTCTTCGGTTGCTCTAGGACTAGACTTGCTCTCATCGACTCCGGGGATTACCGTCGTCGTCGGATTCCCCTTCACAGCTTCACCTGAGAGCCCTTGCGCCTCAGAAGCATGTAGCCTCGTCTTGGCAGGGAACGGTCGAACCTCAACCGCCCCCTCACGCCAGTAGCGTGGTAGCTTGGCCCGTTGCCAGGCAGGGATTTTACGGTGGCCAGCTAACCAGAGATCCCAAGTTAGACCTGTAGCGTGGTCGGAGTCACTCCCCTCATCCCATGATGACAGGCTCATACGACGGCCTCCTAATGTGATGATCAGTCAGTCCCTGAACATTACAGTTAGAGGTGACCGAAGCTACCACCAAAAGCAACCGAAGAGTTGACAGTGCCCTATTCTCTAAGAAATGGGGGGAATCCACCGGCATCCCTGGTATCGGGACTCAGCGATTCTCTCGCATTCCAAGTTCGACTCTCGGCGAGAAAAGCGCCCCCGGCGGCCGAATTGTTAAATGAGAGGCCGGGTTTCGCTTGTTAGGAATCAGGCGAGTCTCCCGGTTTATGAGCCTTAGAGATGCAAAGTCAACCGTTGAGGTTGAAGGTTTACGCAGAGAATTCAAGGGCAAAGAAGGTAAAGTGCTGGCCCTTGATGGTATCGATCTAAAAGTCAGAGAGGGCGAAGTTTTCGGTGTTCTCGGTCCGAACGGCGCCGGCAAGACTACCATGATTAGGATACTCTCTACCTTACTCTTGCCCTCGTCTGGATCCGCCAGGGTGATGGGGTGGGATGTTGCAAAGCAGCCCGAGAAGGTGAGGCCCTTGATCAGCACTGCCAGTGGGGCAGAGCGGGCGGGATATGATTACATTACTGCCCGCGGGAATCTCTGGTTCTTCTCGCAACTCTATGGGCTTTCCTCAAAGCTTGCGCACGAAAGGATCAACGAGTTTTCGGAGATGCTGGGCCTGACGGATTATCTTGACAGAAAATTCTACACTCTTTCGACCGGCTACCGTCAACGCGTGACTGTTGTAAGAGCATTCATCAACGATCCAAAGGTGGTATTCCTTGACGAGCCCACTATTGGGCTGGATGTGATGACTGCATTGAAAATTAGGGAATTTCTAGTGAAGCAGGCGAAAGAGTCAGGACGTACAATTCTCTTGGCAACTCACAACATGGCTGAGGTTGATGCGATCTGCAACAGAGTCGGAATAATTGACAAGGGGAAGATTCTTGCCTGTGATACACCGATGGCTCTGAAAAGGTCTCTTGGCGCCCCAGCTCTCGTAATGGAAATGACGCCTGCGCCCGATTCGGCGAGTCTCGAACCACTAGGCAAACTCGAGGGGGTGAAGGGCTTCACATCATCCACTGATGAAGAGCGAGGGGTAGGCAGAGTCCAGGTTGTTGTGGATAGCGACGAATCGGCGCAAGGGGCAATAGACTTTGCAAGAAAGTCGGGGATGAATTTGATCTCGAACTGGAGGCAGCAGACTACGTTGGAGGAAGTCTTTGTCGCCTTGGTTGGACGAGGATTTAGAGAGAGAGAACATGAATCCCCGAGCTAGCTTATGGCTAAAAACAGTCTACGCCCGGACCTGGGTCCGAACCAAGAGTATCTACGGAGAACCACTATGGGTCGCCGTCAATATCGGCTTCCCCTTCTTCACCTCCCTAGCCCTGTCTCTGCTCTACAGTAGCGCCGGTCTCAAAGCAGGGATAGGGTTTGCGTTTCTAGGTGGAGTCATGGTGTCGTTCTGGGGAAATGTTCTCTGGTCAATGGCATCCCAGTTCAACTGGGACAAACAACAAGGCCTCTTCGAACTCTACGTCACCTCCCCCGCACCCATATCAGCCATCCTCATCGGAATGTCGCTTGGCGGGATTCTCGGAACCGCACCCTCGGCAATTACGCTCGCCATTATTGGTTGGCTTCTCTTCGCGCCACCCGCTACCCCCTTATGGCCGCTCGTGGCCCTGACGTTTGCCCTGACTCTCGCTTCCTTGTATGCTATGGGCATGGCCCTGTCGTCGCTTTATCTCGTATATGGTCGCGAAGCCGACTCGGTTAACGAAGCCTTGCATGAACCTGTCTCGTTTCTATCGGGAGTGTATTTCCCTTCCAGCCTTGCATTTCCCGCAGCTCTACAAGCGATTGTTCTCATAATTCCTCTCGCCGTCGGGATGGATGCACTTCAACGAACTTTGTTCAGCCTGAACTCCACTGGAGCGACAGATCTCACACCCGTCTATCGAGACCTACTGTTGCTCGCGATAATGGGGATCACATTACTGTTCGCAGCCTCTAAGGCGTTGAAAATCTTGGAAGAGAAAGGTCGCCGAGCAGGTACTATCGCGGTGAGACAGAGATAAGCTATCTTAGCTCAATCATAGCGTCCATTCGAGTCGGATGGTCCCGAGACTTCGGATGGACGAATCCATTTCTCGGTTTCTCGTTGAAAACCATCGCACCCGTCGCAAGCACCATGACCGCGGTCACTGTGCTGTACATAGGTTTCAGGAACGGGACCGCAATCGCGCCTGGCCAGTTTCCGATGCTTCTGGGTTTCATCCTGATTGGCGCAACTCTCTACGCACATATTTCCGCGTATTCCTGGGTGCCGACTCTGGCTATCGCCGAAGGAAAGTGGACATTCGTCTTTCCCCAAGTCTACGTGTCTCCGAAATCGTCTCCTCCATATCTGGCGGGAAGATGCCTCGCAGCATTCGCTTCGTCCACGGTCACTTCGATCGCGTCGCTCGCGGTAGCCATCGTGGTTTCATCGCTGCTGTTCGGGGTTGCGATACCTCTCGTGGTCACACCCCTTTCGCTCACTCTGTTCGGAGTAGCGCTGGTCGTAAACATATTGGCTTCCATGGGACTGGGATTCCTTCTGGGAGCGTATGCCATATTTGCGTCGAAGTTCGAATGGGCCTTACCAACTTACGTTTCTGGGCTGCTGATGGTCTTCTCCGAGGCACTATTCCCAGCAAGTCTTCTGCCTCATCCATTCTCGGATGTCGGAAATGTTCTCCCGTTTACCGAGTTTATTCGGGCGTCTCGCGCGGTCCTGCTTCCACAAGGGAGCATCAGCTCCTACTTCTATTACCTTGCCCTGAGTTTTGTTGGAGGGTCGATACTTTTGGCGGTAGGTCTCCTTGCTTTCAGGTATGCTGAAAGGAGAGCGAGAAGATTGGGGGTGCTCGACCGGAAAGTAGTTTAGTGTTTCTAAACTAGCGGTACTCAATCCTTCCCGTCAATCAATCATCATTTGCCTGTATTCGAAGTTCGTGAAGTTCGCCGTCTGTTTTCATAACGGTGACGACAACGAGTTTGCGCTCGACATCTACCTTCAAGATCCTCCCACATTGTAAGACGTGTCTTGCGGCCCTAAGAATTTTCGTCTCCTGTTTTAGCTTCGGTTTTGACTGGTTATCGAGTATCTTTCTGATACCATCGTAAAGGCTGATCACTGCTTCGTTGTCAGTGTCCAGCTCCTTTGGCTCTTCCCAGGCCGTCAATTCGGCTTCCCTTCACCCAGACGGGTCCCGGATAGACAGTCTAGAATAAACGTCTGAGAAATTGATCCTTCCTCCGTATGGACCCTATGATGCTGGAGAGCAGTAAGCAAATTGCAGGTCGTTACCATTGATCCTTTCATGAAGTGACTCATAATCGGCTACGAGACGCTTGGAAGAGAATCTGGAGGGGCTACTTCTGATTGAACATCACTGGTGGATTACCACAACGGTATGGACTACAGTAACATAATGACAGTAGCAGACGGATTGGCAGAACGTTCCTGCCCTTGATCATGCATGCAGTGCTCTTGAGATCGGGTTCAATTTCTTTGAAACGGTGCTCGATAAAGCGGGGATGGGTTCCTTGACCTTAGTCGACCTTCTGATCTCTCTAGGAAGTGCGGGACTGGCCGTTTTCAGCATACCAACAGTGCTGAACAGGGCTTCTCAAGTTCCAAGGAGAACCGCGAGTATTCCGACGGCTGCTATCCTAACCTATTTCGTTCCGCTTTTCGCGATCAGCGGGCTTGTCCTTACCTCTGTAACGATTGCGGGTCAGGCGGTCGTTTGGTGGCTGATCGTCGCATTCAGGCCCGTGAAGCAATCGGAGTAAAGCGTCGGTAGAAGAGGGATCGAACGCTGGATTTGCTCTTTGCGATCTATGACCTATGGCGAGCCGCGGCTCCAATTTTGGTCCGGGGTTGATGAAGACTTGCTTTGCTTCGATCTCCGCTGTGGCGCTTTGAGAATCATGAACGCCACCGCCGCGATTCCAGCAGCTATTCCAGCCGCGACGAGGATGTAGGTCAAGGTGCTGATAGATGTCAGCGAGGTTGGAGCGGACACAGTATAGGCAAAGTAGCCTCCACTGTTGTCGTTTAAGTTACTGGTGCCTGTATTGTCAAACGCGATGATGTAATACTCAACATGAGCGCCTGCAGCAAAGGCTGGTATTCGGCCGGTGGCAGTTGTCGTGGTCGCATTGTAAGTAGCGGGGATTGTAGTGTTTGTGGCCTTCCAGTTATCGGTGGTGTAGGTAATGGTCACACTCGTAATGGTGGAACGCGCGCTTGTCACATTCACTGAGACAGTAACAGCGTCACCGAATGCTGGAGATGTCGGGTTAATGATAGGTGTACCTATCACGGGTGGTTGTGACGGAGGAGGGGCGTGTGCAAGGGCGACAGAGCCAGCAACCAAAGCTAGGGTCAAGAAAAGTATAGGTAGACTTCGTTTGGTCGTCATGTTCTTCACCATAATAACCGGGGGAGTGCTTGATTTCGATGCTGTTACCACCAGGCTTTGGAACGTGTTAGTCTTCGCTCACGGAATGAACCGCCTCACCGTAGGCGGGTCGAGAAATAGCTCAAAACGCGGCTAGATGCAAGCGCGCTCCTAATTGGAGCCTCGGGCGGGGTTTGAACCCGCGACCTTACGGGGCAGAATTCTGCCATTCCGCTTACGAGGCGGATGCTCTCTGTTGCGAGACGCATCTACCAGGCTGAGCCACCGAGGCACCGGCCGAGCCCCGCTCACAACCTTGACTTAAAGCTCTACGATTCCCGGCTAGAATAGAACGGGCATGTCCAAGACTGGTCTCACAGAACGCGAGATCATCGGAATCTTCAAACGACGTTTCGACTCAGGGCCAAAACTCCCGCTGGGATTCGACGACGATGTAGCTGCTTTCCCAATGTCCCAGGGAAGACTCGTTGTATTGAAGACTGACATGCTTGTTGGGAGCACTGATGTCCCGCCTGGCATGACACTTAGACAGGCAGCAAGAAAGTCAGTGGTCTCTACCGTTAGCGATTTCGCCGCGAAAGGCGTCCAGCCTAGAGGACTCCTGGTGTCTCTCGGCCTGCCTCCTCCTGTAAGACTGTCGAGTGTGAAGGAAATCGCGTTGGGTCTCAAGGGGGGCGCAAGCGAATACGGATGTAGAATACTCGGTGGAGACACGAGTGAGACCGATGACTTTGTTATCGACTGTATCGGATTCGGATTTGCGGAGTCTGGAGGGATCCTCCGTAGAGATGGCGCAAGACTGGGAGATGTGGTAGCAGTGACCGGGGAATTCGGAAAGACAAGCGCTGGACTCCGAATATTGTTTGGGAACAAGAAGCCTTGGCCTCGGAGATTTTCGAAACTCGTATATTCGGTTCTCCATCCAGTGGCAAGATTGCAAACTGGCCTCCAGCTAGCTCGGTCAGGGCTCGTGAGCAGTTCTATTGATTCAAGCGACGGTCTTGCCTGGAGCCTTCAGGAAATAGCTCGGCTAAGCGATGTGAATATCGTCTTGGAAGAGATTCCGGTCGCGCAAGAGGTGAAAGATTTCGCTAAAGAGAACGGTCTCGTCTCGGAAGAACTTGCGTTATTCGGAGGAGAGGAATACGAGCTCGTCTTGACAATCAAGAAAGACCGATTTGTGAGTCTCAGACGGAAGATTCCTTCCCTTCGAAGGATCGGAAATGTGGAGAGCGGTCCCGGGGATGTGATTGCTCGTTTCGGTGGAAAGCCTAGGAAAGTTGAGCCTCGCGGGTATGAGCACTTCACGTAGACAATGGCGTCCTTGAGCCCGTGAAACTTAGGTTAGTCTAGCTTTATTAGGTTCTACTAAAACACTATCAACTGTGTTCCGTCAACAGCGCCGGGCTGGTGTTTTTCCGTATGACTGAGCTTCTAGAGGCTCCTCTGCAGTACAAGTCACGGAGCTTCATACGTAACCTCGCGGTCTACTTTGGACCCGCTCTCGTCGTAAGCGTCGCTTACATGGACCCCGGAAACTACGGGACCGACATCGTAGGAGGATCATCGTTCGGCTACACTATGCTCTGGGTAGTATGGCTCGCTGGCATCATGGCCATGCTTCTCCAATATCTCTCAGGAAAACTGGGAATCGCCACCGGGCATTCCCTGCCAGCTATGATACGACTGCACCTGAAGGCGCCGCGCTATGTTATTCCCTACTGGCTCGCATCGGAGGCGGCCGCTGCAATGACGGACCTGGCCGAGTTTCTAGGAACTGTCATAGCTCTGTACTTACTCTTCGGGGTTCCCTTGATCTACGGAACTTTTCTCTCGGTCTTAGACGTACTGTTGATACTAGGTATCACCCGAGGGAAGGCCCGAAGGCTCGAATATGCATTTCTTCTCTTTGTTTCAATTATCGGATTCGGATACCTATACGAAATCTTCCTGACATCTCCAGACACGGCAGGGATTCTGAGAGGCTCAATCATACCGACTCTTGGCACGGTACCCGAACTCCTCCTTGCGGTCGGAGTCATTGGAGCGACGGTCATGCCTCACGCCGTCTTCCTCCACTCCGCACTCACGAATGATAGAGTAACCGATCCGAGGGTGGAAGTCAAGAAGTACGTATTGCGTCTTCATCAGGCAGAGAGTATCATTATGTTCACGATGGCGGGTCTGGTTAATGCGGCGATAATGATAATGGCTGCCGCGGCGTTTTATCCCAAGATATCCGTTCCGACGATAGACATAGCGTACAAGACACTCCTTCCCCTCTTCGGTCCTCCCGCCGCAGTTATCTTTGGAATAACCCTTCTATCATCTGGATTATCCTCGTCGACAACAGGGACCTTGGCCGGACAAGCAATCATGGAAGGAATGCTCGGCAAGAAGATTAATCCATGGATGAGGCGGCTCGTCACGAGATTCATTAACACCATCCCCACTACCATCGCGATTCTTCTTGGATTAAACCCGCTCATTATCCTGGTCTACAGCCAAGTCGCTTTGAGCCTCCTGCTTCCTCTCCCTCTCGTACCTCTCTGGTGGTTTACTCGGAATAGGAGTCTGATGGGAGTATTCACAAACCGGCGAATAACAACGATCTTGGCAGGAATCTTCGTTCTTCTCATAATCGGGCTCAACATGATGCTCCTTTACTTCACTTTCACCGGTGCCTCATAGCAGGTTCTCTAGAGAGTGATTGTATCGCCGGCGATTTCGACCAAAGCATAAGCCACAAGAAGCCTGCGTGTAGGCGTTCTCGCAATTTCCTTGACGAAGACTGCGGAGGTTTACAATGTTCCTCGGGGCACAGCCTATCTTACTAGCCAGCAGGTCCTCCTCTACATTACCTATCTAGTATTCTACGTTCTGCTAGCCCGTATTCTCAACAAGACAGAAGTAGGCGAGGTCGCGGTCCTTGCCCTAATTCAGGCGCTTCTGACGGGACTAATTTCCGGGTCGTTGCCTCTCGCTGCAACCCGCTTCATATCCAGAAGCATCGTTGCCGGGGATACTCAGGCGGCTACTGGCGTAGCGAGGGTCACTCTCAGACTATCGCTCGCGCTAGCTGTGCCTGTGGTTGCACTTGCCATACTCTTCTCGCCCTTTCTCAGCGGCTTCCTTCGAGGCGCCTCAGACCCTACCAACTTATTGCTTGTGACATTCATTGCTTCCTTCTTCCTTGATCTAACGCTTCTCTACACGGCATTCTTCCTAGGGGTTGGACGGTATGCGCAGACTCTCTATCAAAACGCCCTGTTCGTTCCTCTCAGCAGGGGACTGGGGCTCGTGCTGGCGTACTACGGCTTCGGAGTCTTGGGCATCGCTCCCTTACGGGTCCTTGGTATTGCAACAGGTTGGGCTGTTGGAGGGATTGCGACCGTACTTTTCTCCGTCTATCTTTGGCATGGCCAGCTTCCTAAAGGGGGCAGCTATCCTCTGCGACCCATATTGGTCTTCAGTCTTCCCGTATTTGCGTCTGCCCTGATTACTTTGGGACAGCAATGGGGCGACCTAGGCATAATCTATCTCCTCCTAGGCGCAACCATTCTGGGACCTTACTACCTTGTAGTATCCAGTGTGAATTTCTTGTCAGTGCTCTGGATGCCGGTGAATCAGGCGATCTATCCCGCGCTCTCCGCGGCTCACTCAACGGGCGAGCCCAAAGAGGTCTCGGACAGATTAGCCACTGCTTTCAGGCTGATCAATTTGACGGTTCTTCCGATTGGTTCTGCTCTAGCTGCAATAACTCCAACCGCTCTTGACATCGTATATGGCGCGACGTACGTGGGTGAGGCCTTGACGTTGTCGATTCTCTCATTATCTTCTATTTTCGTGGCCCAAGGGGTCTTGTTGGTCACAACTCTGCAAGCTGTTGGTCATACCAGGCGATACTTGGTGGTCACTCTTGTATCGACAATCGCGTTTATGGGATTCGTGGGGTTTGCAGCCCTCCCGTTGGGAACGCTTTCCGGTGCCATCGGTCGGGCCCTACTTTCGATACTGATCGTGGCGCTTGCGAGATTTTCGCTTCGCCATGAAGTCTCGACGCATATCGATTCTGCGTTGTCGAAGGCCATTCCATTGGCCGCTGGAGTAGGATTGCCGTTGCTGGCCCTTGATCAGTTCTTCCTCCTGTATCACCCTGTTAGACCGGTCTTTCAACTGGTCATCCTCTTCGGCCTATTCGCGGTGTTGTACGGCGGGATCAGCCGGCGGCTCCGAGTATTTCATCACGGAGATTTCGCGATGCTGCACGATGCGCTTCCCAGAATATTGCGGCCCTATCTGAAAATGATTCAAGGCATTATCGTCAGTAGCAAGAGCTGAGAGTCACGTTGCTAGGAGCGGGCCCGGAGGGATTTGAACCCTCGACCTTCGGCTATCCCCTGCTTGTTAGAGGGCCGACGCTACTGTCCGTGCTGAGCTACGGGCCCGAACGGTTGCTCAACTAGGCATTGTACAAATAGCTTTACGAAAAAGAGGGGTATCCCTACCCTATGGCAGGGAGAATTTACTTCTTGGAGAGTTTGCCGATTCCCATGAAGACCAGTGCGAGCATGACAACAGCGATGCCAAGCAGAACTATCTCAATGATCGGTAGCACCGAACTTGCCAGACTAAGCGGCTGATACGTCCCAACTGTGTATAGAATCGTTGCACTGCCTGGGGTGTAGGTACCGCCTTGTTGACTAGGCTCGGCGGTCCCCACACTTATCGAGATAGTTCCTCCGAAAACGCTCGAGATTCTTCCATCAGTCGGGACCGCGAAGGAATACTGCGTATTGTATGTCTGCCCTTCAGCCAATGCCTGAGTGATGCTTGTGGTGAAATTCCCATCCCAATGATCTGTGATGAAGAACTTCCAAGGATAGGTCACGCTTACATTCTTAATCGTGAACGCGCTAGCCCCTTGGTTTCTGACAGTGATAAACAGTGTTCCGGAGTCACCTGGAGCATAGCTTGTCCTGTCAGTGCGAGCATAAACAGCAAGTCCCGGAAGAGCGGCGTGGGTTGGCGTAACAGTGATTAGGCCGATGATGCCGATTGCAAGCAATGTGATTGTAATGCTTTTCATTTTCATGAAAACCTCGAGCTTTTGGAGCCGGTAAAAGGTTAGTCGTTACTCTCGATATGAGTCACACGTGCTATTCTTGGGAAAGCTTGATACGGAATAAGATCGGCGGTGTCTCCGGGGCTGGTCGTCTAAGACGCTTCTCAGCGTCGGCGAAGCCTGGTTAGGACGTCGCCCTGACACGGCGAAGGTCGGAGGTTCAAATCCTCCCCAGCCCAGGAATCTCGCCCACCCTAGACGGTGGGCGACCTCTCAACTCAAGAGCAAGATCTGCCGAGTGGTGTGGGGCCGACTATGTTGTACTAGCGGAGGTCAACGACCTGTTTCAGATGTCTTTGGGTGCTCTCTCTTGGCAGGAACTCTTCAGTCATGAAACGGTTCTTTCTTTGAAGATGACCGTGTTTTCCAACATTTCTTGCGAACCATTCAAGATTTCGTCTTTTACGTATTTCGAGCTGGTAGTGGACACTTGGTTTGCTGCGCCGCTTTCGCGTCTTCAAAGAGCATTCGAGTCCGAACTCGCTTATCCTTTTCGCGATGGTTCGAAGGGAGGGCCCATTCGCACTGTGAATCACAAACCCGTAGACCTTTCCATTGGATGCCAAGACGACCTGTCCTTCCGCATCGAAGAGCCCACCGAGGTAAGAACAGAATAGGTTCAAGGACAATATAGGCACGTTCCATCTCTGCGTGCCAAAACTCAGCTTGCGGTTGATGAGCCAGACAACCAAAGCGCGAGAATATACCGCTAATCTTAGCCTCGGCTTCCAAGGATAGTCAGGTTTTCTCGACATAAACGCTTGAGTCAAGAGAGAACAAGTTGGTGACCATTCTCTTGGCGGTCTCTATGAGTTCACGGTCGGTGGAGTGGAACTAGATCCCGTTTCTGAGGTCTACACTGCCGTCTCCCTGGAGATATCCGATGAGCCACCAGAAATCTTCGTTTGCTAGGAGGTTTCGGTGAACCGCAGGAATATTCGTCACGCTTCCCAAGGTATTCCATTGAACCTTGTTGACGCAGAGACACAAGAGAAAGTACTAATGATTGGGACTTTGCAGCTAGTTCTAGCTCGTGCGGATATGAACTCATATCCGTCATCCCCTGCCCTATTTTCTAGTCCGAGTCGACCGGTCTATGGTGAATTGTTCGATCTGATCGTTAGCGGGATTGATGCGAGGCATGTTGCGATCGTGTCAAGGAAGATTCTGTCATCAACTGTGGTTTCATCGTGCGCCTGATGAGATAGAGGGACGTTAGTGCTGTTACTACTCCGTAGACTAGGTGGAAGATAAAGCTCCCACCTGCAAACATGAGATTCGACAGGTCCGTGGGTGCGAACAGGTCTGCGATCGGCACATACACAACTATCCAGATCGCGATCCCTCCTAACAGGCCCACCCAGAAACTCCTCCGCGTTGTGTCAAGGGCGAATCTCTTCAGCAAGGCAGTAATCGCAATGAACACTCCGCCAGCCAGTAGACCTACTAGAAAATGCAGTGCCCAGCCTGTCAAGACCGGAGACGACAAACCTAGCTTGGTCGCAATGGTCACGTAGAAGACCTCTTGGTCTAGGACAAAGGCACTGAGGCCGGCTAGAAGGCCTAGCACTGCAGCTCCGACTAGGCCACCTATTGCTCCAGCCTTCAATCCCTTGAACGCGGAATAGTCCAGCGACCGCATACCCCATAACGGTGCTGCTTTCGAATATTAGGAGACTGAAACCATTCTGGTGACCGTGGGTTACAAATCTAATGGCTAGTCTGGTTACTTTTAGGTCTCTCGTATTCGACTAGTCCGTTCAACACTGCTTCGTGAGGGCTCAGAATGTAGCCATCGTTGTCGCAGAAGTATATCTTCAATCGTGAGATCCATCTCATCCTTCTGCCGCAACGCGGGCATCTGACTTCGTCCATTTTTTCTTGCGTCTCGGATTTGAGAAGTGTTTCGAGGAATACTATGTAACGCTAGTCGATTAGACTATGCGTGTTCTGTTGATCTTCTTGTTCTGCCAAGAATATCGTCGGAGCGTAGTGGTGGCTCCAAACCCACACGCAGCGCATCTTTTCTTACGGACGTGGTAAGAGTGGCGGCCGCACCTCCTGCATCGGATGTGGGTTCCCTTGCCCCCAGCCTTGCCGAACGAGGTGGTCCCTTTAGTCATGGGTAAAATCTCATCCACTCTGGAATGGGTTTCAAGATAAAGGTTCCATCGCGAGCAGCTTCGCTTCAGAGTCGTTCTCGGTTTGAATGAGCTGAGGTCTCTATGTTCAAGGACCTATCGCGATTCATGGGCTCAGAAACTTTTGGAGTTCGTTGACCGCTCTCCGGACCTCTTTCAGAGTCTTCCCGTCATCTGAAGTAGCCTTGTCGTACAACTTGCGAGGTGGGTCTTCGTTGGCTGACTCTTCGAATTGCTTGGCCCAGTCTGACGGGATTTCGTCGCTCGGCTTCGC
>Ga0209154_1000219_pt1 | contig 41130 bp, 30 predicted proteins | sample GraSoiAngelo_121_FD_185878 | JGI IMG/M metagenome (GOLD analysis project Ga0209154, IMG submission 185878) | Grasslands soil microbial communities from the Angelo Coastal Reserve, California, USA - 14_0919_12_20cm (SPAdes) (version 2) | ecosystem: Environmental > Terrestrial > Soil > Grasslands ... | reverse complement strand
CATTGGACTCCACTGCACATCCCGGCTCTGACCGCCGCCTCGCAGCTCGCCTGGATACACCACAATGTCACAAAATGGTGTATGATGTTTCCAATGGCTCGCACTAACATCAACATTGACGAAGCATTGATGCGAAAGGCCCGCAAGCTGACTCGCCTGAAAACGAAGCGCCAAGTTGTGGATCGAGCGCTGGAATTGCTGGTTCGATCCGAAACCAGAAAGGGTTTGCTTCGCTACTACAGCGCTGGGGTCTGGAAAGGGGATCTCAAGGCCTCGCGGAGAAATCGATTTTGATCTTAGTGGACAGTTCAGTTTGGGTCGATTTCTTTAGCGCCTCTCCCGGACGAGGCGGCAGCGAACTGCGGCGCATGATCCAAGAGAGCGAACCGTTCGCCATCACGGGAGTCGTCGTCTCAGAAGTGCTGCAGGGACTGACGAGGGATGTCGCGACGATCGAACGCCTTCTGGGGAATTGCGACATGTTGGAGCCCGAGGGATTTGACACCTATCGGCACGCTGCCGTGATGTATAGGGCAGCGCGCGCAAAGGGAGTGACCCTGACCACGATAGATACTCTAATTGCGGCCATTGCCGTTGAGCACAGGGCCAAGGTCTTCACGCTAGACCAGGATTTCTCACATATAGCGCGTCTCACCTCTTTAGAGCTTTACCGCTTCTGAAGCGCCAGACAGTTGCCGGGGCCAGTATCCAAGTTCGAAAATCGTCCCGTAGGGCCAGCCAAGTTATTAAAAATAAACAAGTTACTAAAGAGTCCTAAGGTTCATCATGGCCCACTCGCAGGGCCTGTTTCCGTCTTTAGAATGAGTGACATGCAGTTTTACAAGGCCCAGGTGCGTGCCGTTAAGGCTAAAACCGACACATTGGGAATCAGTTTTTCGATCGGCGAAGGGGGGATTTTGCAGACCCAGGTCTGGTCATAAGTTTCGGAATCGGATTCGCATGTGTGGGTTCCGGAAATTCTGAGCCGTTAATTCCGGAAATTCTGAGCCGATCGGCTTTGGCCGGCGAGACCTCCTCCAAGTTTAGATTTAGATGACGGGTCCGTCCGGAGGGCCCACCAAGATGGATGAAGCGCCCACGTTCCAGGACTCGATCGAGGATGGCAGCTGCCAGGTCCTCGTCGTGCAACACTTTTCCCCACTGACTGAGGGGCTTGTTGGTAGTAAAGATCATCGGGCGTTTTTTGAGATAGCGATCATTTACCACATGGAACAGAACATTGGCGGCGTCGGGGCCATAGCTGAGGTATCCGATTTCGTCAATCACGATGACGTGAGGACGAGTGTAGGTGGACAACGATTGCTGCAAAAGGCCTTTGGCGCTGGCGTTGGACAGATCCTCCATAAGTTTGGCGGCGGTGGTGCAAAGGGTGTCGAAGCCATTCTGGATGGCGCGATAGCCAATGGCCACGGCGAGATGAGTTTTGCCGCGGCCCTCCTTGCCGTAGAGGATCAGGGAACGCGTCCTTCCTAGTCATTCAGAGTCGTAACCCACAAGGTACCGCTACGTTGCCAGCCCATGATTCGCTGCACCGCTCGACCTTGCGGCCACGCTGGATGGGGTCCCGTCGAAAAGAACTGTCGAAAAGAACTTATGTGCTGGACTGCATCGAGGAGATTCCTCCCGCCTGGCGCGAACCGGAGTAGGGCGCGGCACGGGAAGGTTTTCCCGTGGTCTCCTACTCGCAGGTTGTCGGCACGCTCCGTTCACGCGCGCCGAAGAAAGAGTACACCGCGATGATCACATAGGCCGACAGCGGCACGGCATAAGCCAACGCGACGCTGTGAAACTCCTCCGAGATCCAGCCCATCGCCGGAGTCAACACCGCACCCCCGATTATCGCCATGACGATCAGCGAGCCGCCGATCTTAGTGTTCGGGCCGAGTCCTTTCAGTCCCAGAGCAAAGATCGTAGGGAACATCAGCGACATGAAGAGGCTCGTCAGAAAAATGGCCCACAACCCGATCCATCCGGGCTTCAGCACTCCGACGGAGGCCAGAACGACATTGACCATGGCGTATGCGCCCATCAGTTTGTTGGCTGCAATAAACCGCATCAGATAGGCGGAAACAAATCTTCCCACGCCGAACGCAGCCAGAGTGCCGGTGAGGAAATAGCCAGCGACTTTTTCCGGTTGATGAGTGTATTCCTGTACGTACTGTATGAAGTAGCTCCACGTACCCACTTGCGCCCCAACGTAGAAAAATTGGGCAACCACGGCTAGCACGAAATGCGGATACCGGAATAGTTCGCGGAAGTGCCCGTGGTCTTCCCGGCTGTTCTCATGCTCGCTTTGAATGGCGGGAAACTTCGTCCGCCAGATCAGGAATGCCCAGAAAAGAGTGACGCAGCCTAGAACCAGATATGGTTCGATTACTCTCAGCGTTTCGGTGCGCAGGTAAGCTTCATAAGTACCGGCGCTCTGACGAGCTGCGACCTCTGTCGGCGTAAGTTCCACGCCGGAGAAAATGAAGGTAGTGCCGATTAGAGCACCCGAGATAGCGCCAAAAGGGTTGAATGCCTGGGAAAAGTTGAGCCGTTGTTCCGAAGTGTCGGGATCGCCAAGTTGGGCGATGAACGGGTTCGATGCGGTCTCGAGGAACGACAAACCGCTGGCAATCACAAAGAGTGCGCAAAGAAAGTATCCGTATCGGCCCATGTAGGCTGCGGGCCAGAACAGAAATGCCCCGACGGTGTAAAGCAGCAGACCAATGATGAATCCGGCTTTGTATCCGACCTTTCTCATCACCAACGCAGCCGGCATGGCCAGGAGAAAATATCCCATGTAAAAGGCGGACTGCACGAGTCCAGCCTGCAAACGGGAGATCGAAAATGACTTCATGAACTGCCGAATCAGGACGTCATTCAGGTTGTTGGGGATCCCCCACAAAAAGAAAAGTGCGGTCACCAGAATGAAGGGAACAAGCTGACCGACGGGGAACACACGGTGTCCGTCGCTCCGCGACGGGAGACTGCCTGCTTTTAACGAGGTTGAAACCGCCATGGATGATCCTTGAATAGCAAGATAAAGATCTGCAAGATAAAACGTTCGAAGCGTCTCGGGACTTACGTCAATGCACGGTCGAGGTGAACGTACCCTCCATCCACGAACAGGTGTTGTCCAGTCGTATGGTTTGATTTTGCAGACAGCAGAAAGACCGTCATGTTAGCGATCTCTTCGGAGGTCGTCATTCTTTTTTCCAAAGGAATTTTGCTGACGATCCTATCCAGTTTCTCCTGGGGATTGGGGAAAGTGTCGAGCCAGTGACGGTAAAGGGGAGTCATAACCTCCGCCGGAATCACCGTGTTAACGCGGATGCTGTAGGGCAGCAACTCCACGGCCCACTCACGGGTGAGGGCCATAATGGCTCCTTTGGAGGATGCGTACCCGGAGGTGTTTCCCTGGCCTGTGACGGCTGTCTTGGAGCCGATGTTCACGATCGAACCTTTGCATTGTTTCAAATGCGGCAGCGCGTAGTGTGCCATGCAGTAGTAGTGGACCAGATTGCGATTCAACGAGGCAACATAGTCGGCAGGGGTTCCGTGTTCCAACCCAATCGAGTCGTTCACGCCGGCATTGTTCACCACCGCATCCAGGCGTCCGAACTTCCCCACGGTCTGCTCAACTGCCTGCTGGCAGGTCTCCGGCGTCGACAGTTCTATGGTGAGCAAGCCACACTTTCCATTCTTCAACAGCTCGGCTTGTAAAGCTTTGCCAGCTTCGGCATCGCGTCCTACAATTACGGGAATCGCGCCCTCGGCGGCACACGCCCGCACAATTCCCGCGCCGATGCCCTTGGCCCCGCCCGTAACGATGATGATCTTGTCCTTCAATTGCAAATCCATGTTCATCCTCGAAGATTCATGAAACCGCCATCCAGCAAATAGTCGACGCCGGTGATGAAGCGGGCTTCATCTGAACACAGGAACAAGGCTAGCGCAGCCACTTCCTCAGGTTCGCCCATTCGTCCCAGGGGCTGCGCCTTCGACAATTTCTCAAAGATCTCATGCTCCTGCCCGGGATAATTGCTTTTCAGATAGCCATCCACAAACGGCGTGTGAACTCGCGCCGGCGAGATGCAGTTGCAACGGATGTTGTAGGCCAGATAATCTCGGGCCACTGAGTACGTCATGGCCAGGATTGCACCCTTGCTCACGGAATACGCAAAACGGTCCGCCAGGCCTGAAGATCCGGCGATCGAGGCCATGTTCAGGATCACGCCGCCGCTGTTCTTCATGTGTGGGACAACGGCGCGTGCACAGTTGTAGAAGCCTTTCACATTGACGCGCATGACACGATCGAAATCCTCTTCGCTCGTGCTCTCCACCGTCCCGATATGCGAAATCCCCGCGTTGTTCACCAGAATGGAAATCGGCCCCTGTGCCGCCAATTGTTCGAATGTTGCAATCACTTGCTTTTGATCGGTCACGTCACAGACGTGCGCTTCGGCACTGCCTCCTGCGGCGCCAATTTGACGGCATGTGCCTTCCCCGTCCTTAAGGCTGAGATCGAGAATGTGGACCTTCGCGCCTTGAGCGGCGAATCTGACTCCAATCGCCCGTCCTATTCCGCTGCCGCCTCCGCTGACAATTGCGGTCTTTTCGTCAAGCCGGAACATACCTTGCTTCACCGAAGGAACAGCTTTGCCAGAAGTCGATTCAGTCACGTTGTTTCATTATTCCCGCAGATGCCAAGACAAACGAACGTCCGCTCCCAGACCTTATTGACTAATCTTCAGGACCCACGCCGGTTGCTGGCGCAAGTCCTCGGGAAGGTCTGGGAGTTCAATTGACAATCCCGTTTTCGAGTTTTTGGCATTCAATGGCGTACTTGAGCCCAGCAATATGACTGACTTTGCGGCACTCAGGTCTTTGATTACAAGGTTGTGCCCCGCCCAACGGGGTAGGATAGCGTAAACCTCGTTGCCCTTTGACGTGAAGAACGCTTCGATCGACGCTTGTCCGCCAGCGGATTTTTCAATGAGCTTGGTCACGTCGTACGCTGACGAATATTCCTTGTTATATTCAACTTTTGGCACTTCGCCGGCAGTCCACTGGCGGGTATTTTTCCAGGGTCTAGTGCCGTAAATCGCTTCCCCGTTGATTTTGAGCCAGTCGCCCATCTGTGTAAGCCGTTCTTCCATGATGACGGGGATCATTCCGTCGGCCCTCGGACCGATGTCGAGCAGGAGGTTGCCACCGCGGCTGACCGTGTCGACCAGGATGAAAACCAGTTCCCGACCAGTGTGGTAAACGTTGAGATCTTCGGCGCGGTTGTAGCCGTAACTGACGCCCATGCCACGGCTCTCTTCCCATGGATGGTCGATGCCACTCATTCCGGCTGTGTATTCTGTGGTCCAGTAGCCGCCATGTTTGTGGCGGGTGTCGCTGCCCCAACGATCGTCTACAACCACTTCGTCCTTAACGGGGGACTCGTTGAACAGCCACGCCAGCAGTTCAGCGCTGTGCCAGTCGGCCGAAGTCATCTCCCACTCACCGTCGCTGAAGATTATTGCCGGTTTGTAGTGCGTAACCAGGTCCTTGAACTGCGGGGACATATGCTCGCGCACGTAACGCGGCTTGTCGTAAAGCCAGAGCGGGTTATACCACTCGTAAAGCGAATAGTAGACGCCCATGCGCAGGCCTTTGCGCCGCACCGCGTCGGAGAGATCGCCAAGCACATCGCGCTTCGGACCGATTTCGACCGCGTTCCACGGACGGCCCCAGGTGGCTGACGCCTCCTTGCTCGGCCACAGCGCGAATCCCTCATGGTGTTTCGAGGTCAGCGCGACGTACTTTGCGCCCGATCGCGCAAACACGTCGGCCCAATGGTCCGGATCGAATAATTCTGCCTTAAACTGCGGTGCAAAATCTTGATACAGAAAATCCGCGCCATATACTTTCTGATGAAATGCCCACGTCCCCTTCTGAAGTTCATCGGCTTTTGAATTGCTCCTGCCATTCGTCAGCGCATTCCAGTACCACTCGGCGTAAGCGAGTTTGCCAGGCAGTACCGGAGCATAGGCCGGAACCGAATAAGTCCCCCAATGAATGAAAATGCCGAACTTGGCGTCACTGAACCAGGCCGGCGTGGGACGTTTATCGACGGAGTCCCAAGTGGGTTCATAGCTTTGCGCTAATGCCGAGGCGCTTAACAGGGAAAGGAGTATGACAACAAAGAGAAATCGTTTCATTGAACCTCCATCGCTCCGGGTGTTAAATACGCAGCGGTCCTAGATTTCCGATGATGGGCCGCCACACTAACCCCTCGAAAAATTGCCTCGAAGGCAGCAAAATGCCCGCCCCGATCTGAACGGCGGCGGGCATTATTACAGGCTCATTATCACGTTAAAAGATGAACCTCAGGCCGAACTGTAGCACTCGAGGCGCGTTTGCATTCGCTCTCGATGTGATCGTGCCAAAGTTCTGTCCGTTACTGATGTCGCTGTTAGGGGAGCCGAAAATTACAGTGTTGAAGAGGTTGAACGCCTCGGCACGGAACTCAAGCTTCCGTTCTTCACCCCAGAGCGGGAATCCACGAAAGACCGAGAAATCCACGTTCCAGTAACGTTGCGCCTGGAAGGGATTTGGACGAAGGTTGCCGAACGTGCCCAAAGCCGGAGTAGCGAATGCTGAGGTGTTGAACCAACAACCTTGAGTGTGTACCCGTGCCCCATTCGAACACGAGCCGGAATTTGGATCTCCTACCAGATTGGCTTGCTCGTACCCAGCCCACCCCACATTCCCGGTGTTGGCCGGATCGCCGTTATTGTCCGTCACACTATAGCGTTGACCGGAACGGACCGCGAGAATGCCATTCATCTGCCAGTTGCCAACGATGTAGTCCACTGCGTGATGTCCCGTGGAATAGCGCTTGCCCAGGCCGACAGGAAGCTCGTAATTTGCATTCACAGTAAGCAGGTGAGGCAGATCGTACCCTGCCGGACTCAGGCTGGCTCGTGGATTGTAAGGATCTGCAACGTTCTTGCCCTCAGCGCCAAACCATCCATCGTTTTCGTCCAGAGCTTTCGAGAATGTGTAGGCGACCTGGTATGCCAAACCGCTGGAGAAGCGCTTATCCACCGACAACTGGAAGGCATGATAGTCGGCGAACCCCACGCTGCGGTCATAGAAGGTGGAGATCATGTAAGGGAACAGCGAGCGCGATTGCGGATTTGGCAATGTGCTCGGCTTCAATGCCGTGTTGTACATGCCCCCGATGTTCGCCCGATGCGTTAATGCGCTTACATAGCTGCCGGAAACTGTAGTGGTCGAGTTGATCTGGTGCTGAAGGCCAAAGTTGAACTGGTACGCGTACGCATTCTTGATATGCGGATCATAGTGCCAGTTCACGCCACCGGAGAAGAAGGGCGTCGGTGCAGGCAGACCAGCGCTAACACCGCCTGCCGAGAAAGGATCACCGTAGGTCGCCGTCGGGGTGCCGCTCGGAGCCGTGGTACCGCCCGGCACGTTGAGGTTGTTGGCGATCAGCTGGCCAATACCCGGCCAATCGCCTTCTATGTTCTGCGACATTTGGCTGACGGCAGCCCAGTTGTCATACACGATCCCGGCACCACCGCGCACTACCGTTTTCTCAGTCGCACGATAGGCAAATCCGAGGTGGGGGCCCACGTTTGTGTAGGTGTTGTGGGAAATGCGGCCACGCGGGTCAATTACGACGTGAGGCGGCAAGGTTCCCGGAGGCAGACATTGTTGAGTAGCCGGATCGCAGGCAACGGCATTGCCGTTAGCGTCCAGCAGGATGCTGGGAATGCATGGAGCGTGTCCGCGTACCGTGCAGGGCGGCGGGGGATACTGCAGGACATAAGTGCCGTTTGAGAAATCGAAGTCCCCGGTTTCTATTCCACCCGACTTATCGATTGTTTTTTGGGTCCCGTAGGGCGGGATCAAGGTAAGGTCATAACGAATACCATAGTTCAGGGTTAATTTCGGGCTCGCCTTCCAGGAGTCTTGAAAGAAGGCACTGAACAGCCCGCCGGGACGGGTTCTTTCGTCCACGTCGCGCCGGTTCGCGCTATCCGGAACACCGATGAGTGCCGAGGCAACGCTAAAACCAGCATTGCCGTTTCCGTCTCCCGTTTGGCCATTGGCAAAACTAACGCTATCGAACGAGAGAGGGCTGGAGAACACACTGGTGATGTAATTTGCACCAAACGTGAATGTGTGGGTGCCTTTCAGCTTGTTCAAGGTCACAGAGAACTGATTGTTGTCCGTGGCTTGCGGCGTAAGCACGACGCTCTCGCCCCCACTCACGTATCCGTTCCGAAGATCATAGCTGGGAAGCAGCCAACCCTTGGCCCCCGAGAAATTGCTGGAGAACCCAGGAGCAAAACCGGCTGCCTGAATAACATTGGTCAGGTCGGTCTTGAACTTGGTAAAGGAATCGTCTGACACCGTAGTGCGAGAAAATAGCGCTTGCAATTGCAAACTCGGACTGAAGGTGTGGACCCAGTTGCCTCCCCAGTTACGACCGGGAATGGCTTGGTTTGTCGTCAGGCCCGGCAAGTCGGTGGGCTTAAGAACATTGCTGTTGATCCGGCTGTAACGGAACCAGACCGAGTCCGTCTGTCCAAAGGTGTGGTCGATCCTGATGTTGTACTCGTTTTGGTGCTGGGTATTCGGATCGGTATCGAACGCGTTGCTGTTAAAAGCTGGATCGAAAGCACCGGCCGCCGGCAGTACCGTCTGAAGGAAATTAACAATCTGCGGCTGAATCTCGCCGGGATTCGTCCCTACAGGAATTTGGTTGTTCAAGTATGGTGTACGAGAAAATCCCGAGACCGCGGCAACGGTCGTATACGGATTGTACAGCTGGTGGTCCACTAAATTGGTAGTAGGTGTCCGGTCATTGCAAATCCCGCCCGTAAAGCCGGTTAGGCAGATGGAACTGAAATCACCCTTGTACATGGCCGCCGTGGGAACCAGGATTCGGGTCGCGATGGGCTTGGAGAATCGGAATCCCTGGTACGCAAAGTAGAAAAATGTGTTTTGCTTCAAACTAGGGAGGGCAACTGGACCACCGACAGCACCGCCGAACTGATGCTGGTGATAATGAACAACTGGGGCAAACTGATCTTGTGAATCGAAGGCGTCGTTGCGCAAGTACTCCCACGCTGAACCGCGGAACCGGTTAGTGCCGGATTTGGTCACCACGTTTACCACGCCGCCAAGAACAGAACCGAATTCCGAGGAATCGGTGTGGGAAACCACTTTGAACTCCTGGATCGCGTCAACAATCGGGGGCACCGCATAGGTGCTAAGAAACGCGGCAAAGTTGTTCATGCCATCGGTCAGGAAGTAATTGCTCCGGTTGGTTGCGCCGTTGATGGACGGGAAGGTGAAAGCGGCACCCTCCGCGATGGGCGCTGCGAAACCGCCCGAGCGGCCACCCATGCTGTTCTGGCCGACGCTGATCGGCGCGACACCGGGGGTCAGCGATAGCAGCTGAGTAAAATTCCGGCCATTCAGGGGAAGGTCGTGTACCTGATTGCCCGCGATAACCGTGCCCAACTCGGCGCTCGAAACCTGCAGTTGTTCCGCCGTCGCTTCCACGCTCACGACCACCGTCTGAGCGCCGGGGGCGAGTGCGATGTCGATGGTGGCCGTCTGGTTCACGGCGAGAACGAAGTCGGAAACCTGCTTCGTGCTGAAGCTCGGTGCGGTGACCCTGAGCGTATACCGACCCGGGTTAATATCCGAGAAAACGTACGTACCAGTGTCGTTGGTGAAGTTGTTGCGTTCGACGCCGGTATCCGAATTATGCAGAGTAACCGACGCTCTTGACACGACCGCGCCCGTGGCGTCGCGAACAACTCCATTAAGCGACGCTGCGGAAAGCTGAGCGAGGGCAGCCACGGTTGAGAAAACTAGAACGCTGATGAGCAACACCAGAGTGCGAAAGCGATAGGTCCGCCCGAGCGAATCGGTCATGGATTCCTCCAGCTTGTTCGTAAACGCTATCCCGATCAACCAATGCGCAACGCCACGTTTTTGACAGAAGGCGCCATTCTAGGATCAAAGTGCTAGATGTCAAGAACTATTTAAGCGCTCGCAGCAGGACGTAAATCCAGACCAGAGCGGGAAACAAGAAAGTATCTCGGACTTTGAGCGCTTATTATTGGGAATTGACTGGCGTTTACCTTTTCGTCCTATAGGCAGAACGTATGGTGATAAAACACTTTGTATTCATACACATAGGCTGGCGTCGGAAACTTCGACCCCGTGCTTGGCGGCAAATTAGGTTCTACCCAAACGAGGCCGATCAGTTGGGTAGAGTGGGGAACCTTGATACATTTCGCTCCCGACGACCAGCTGGGATAGGCCTAGGCCGGCGCCTTCGTGCTCGCCTATGAGCCGACGTCACGGTGCACTCGGTGGGGGCACTCACCGTAAGCAGATGATCCGCATTTCCTCACCCATGTTTGCAAAATTTTTAGGAGGTTTCGTGCTCAACATCGACCGCTTCGGGTCCTCGATCCATTTCTGTTCGCCCAAGCTTCGGATAAGGGCACACGAGAGTTGTGTGCGCCCGTTTGTATGCGCCTTGGTTCTGTTCGCGAATACTGTGATTTCAGCTCGGGCAGCGCAAGATCAACCACGACCATACAAGTACAACGGCAAGATCCCCTTCGATCTGAAAAGCGTTCCATTCAGTCGCTTTGGGTCCTACCTTAAGCATCTCCGATCTCGGCGAGTTTCAAGTACCCCTGCGGAGACAAGGTCTCTATTTGCGAACCATGCACGAAGGCGGTAAGAACGCACTTCAACTGCAGCTTATGTAATCCGAAATCAGTTCAGGCTGGGGCCAGCGCGGCGGCCAACGGCGGTCGGCCGAGAACGTCTTAAGTTGTAGGTGACCGTCAAGCTCATCCGCTTGCGCTCCTTGACGACCGCGTAGAATAAGCCGCAGATGACCGAAGATGCGGTATTTCAAAGTTGCAAACGGATGTTCCACAGTCGATCTGCAAGACTCATCCAAAGCGACACGGGAGAGGTCGGTCGGCAATCCGAAGTGGGGAGCCTTCATGCATCTCGGCGCCGAAAACCGCGCAGAAGGGTTAGGTTAGTAGCGTGGCTCCCGATTTTCATCTCTGTTTTCCTCAGCGGGGTGTGCGCCTGTGGACAATCTCCTTCCAACGTAAGATCGACAGTGCAACCCAAAGCGATGGCGTCCGAGCACGTTGGTTCCCTGGCTTGCGCTGGGTGTCACAAGCAGATCTACAACAAATACCTGCAGACCGGTATGGGACGCTCGATGTCACTGGTTACGCCTGAGATTCTGAAAGCGCAGCCGGCTTCCGGTTCGATCGAAGACAAGAACACTGGCTTGCATTTCGATGTTTATGCACGCGACGGGCAGCTCTTTCAGTCGGAGTACGAGTTCGATTCCAACGGAAAGGAAATCTTCCGCGACACTCGCGCCGTGGAGTGGATTATCGGAGCTGGAGAGAACGGGCTCGGAGGCCTTGTCCGGCAGGGCGATTATGTATTTCAAGCGCCGCTGTCGTTTTACTCCAAGGCACAGCGCTGGGAGCTGTCGCCGGGATACGAGCTCGGCAACTCCGGGTTCAATCGGCCGATCTTGCCCGGCTGCATCTCTTGTCACAGCGGGCGTCCCAATGCCCTCCCTGAGGGCAACGGTCAGTTTGCCGATCCGCCATTTTCCGAACTGGCGATCGGCTGCGAGAACTGCCACGGTCCTGGCCTCACGCACGTGTTGGCGCATCGGCTGGAACTCGAAAACGATCAGGGGCATGACTCTTCAATTGTGAATCCCGCGTCGCTCATCCCCGTACTGGCGGACAATATTTGCGTGTCGTGTCACCAGACCGGAGATGTGCGAGTGCTGAAGCCAGGAAAAGACTACAAGGATTTTCGTCCGGGAACACCGCTCGATGACACACTCTCGATTCTGATGGTCCCGCCTAAGCGCGAGTCACCGCCGCAGCAGGACCTGCTCGAACACTACTACTCGATGACTCTGAGCAAGTGCTATCGCGCGAGCGGCGAGAAGCTGAGTTGCATCGGTTGTCATGATCCTCACGTGGAGCCGACTCGCGAAGAAGCGCCCGAATACTTCAAGAAGAAATGTCTGACATGTCACAACGAAAAGAGCTGCACACTGCCGCTTCAGGTCCGGGAACGGAGGCAACCGGCTGATGATTGCGCGGGCTGTCACATGCAAAAGCGCGACGTGCGGGAAATCTCGCACTCCAGCATCACCAACCACAGGATTCTGACGCACCCGGATGAGCCGTTTCCCGACATTGCGTTTCAGCCGACGACACCGTTGCTCCCCGACCTGATTCATCTGAATCCGGCGCCCGGCAAAAAAGGCACCCCGCCACCGGCGCTGGTGCTGCTGCAAGCTTACGGCGAACTGGTGGAGAAACATCCAGAATATCTAACCCGCTACTACACCGTTCTTGATCAACTCGAACGCACTGATCCCGACGATCCGCTCGTGCAAGGCGCACTCGGCAATCGAGACCTGCATGCCGGCAAATATCAGGAAGGGGTCGAACACTTGCAGCGCGCCATCAAGGATCGGCATGCGAAAACCGTCTCCTATACCGATCTCGCTGACGCTTTGGTGAAACTGGATCGTGCGAGCGAAGCTGTTGAGGTTCTGAAGCAAGCGGCGGATCGCGACCCGTTCAATGCAGAGCTGCGAAAACGGCTCATCGTTCAACTGATTCAAGTAAAGGATTACGTTAACGCCCGGGCGCAAATGGAAGATTACGTCCAGCGCTTTCCCGCCGACTCATTCATGCGTCAACTCCTTGCCAGAGTCCAATCGATGGAGCAACCGAAATGACCCCACGAAAGCTCTTTGCGGTTGCGTTGGTTGTGGCACTGGCGGCTCCTCTCAGGACTTTGTGGGGCAGTGATGCCGGGCGCATTCAATTCGAAAATCGGCAAGAGAATTCGGGGATTAGTTTTGTCCTCGACAACGGCACGCTTCCTGACAAACCAATGATCGATGGCATCCCGGGTGGAGTTGCGCTTCTCGACTACGACAATGACGGCTATCTGGATATCTTCTTCACCAATGGCGCCACTCTGCCAGGACTTGCGAAGGAAGGCGACAAATTTTCGAACCGCCTGTACCACAACAATCACGACGGCACCTTCACGGATGTGACGGACCGCGCTGGGTTACGCGGCGAAGGCTACAGCGTTGGCGCCGCCGCCGCTGATTATGACAATGACGGACGCACAGATCTCTACATCACCGGTTTTGATCGCAACTTTCTCTATCACAACAATGGGGACGGCACATTCGCCGATGTAACCGTCAAGGCAGGCGTAACTGGGGTTTCCTCCGCGGGGAAAAAACTCTGGGGCATCTCGGCCGCGTGGCTGGACTATGACAACGACGGCAAACTCGACCTGTTTGTGGCCAACTATCTGGACTGGTCATTTGCAACCTCCCGCGTGTGCGGTTCACCCGGCAAGCGCCTGTCCTGCTCGCCCACTTTCTACAAAGGGGAGCCAAACATCCTCTACCACAACAATGGCAATGGCACGTTTACGGATGTTTCAGAAATCACGGGCATCTCCCGAAACATTGGCAAAGGTATGGGCGTAGCGATAGCCGACTACAACGATGACGGCTGGATGGACATCTTCGTCGCCAACGATAACGACAGAAATTTTCTTTTCAAAAACCGCGGCGGAAAAGCATTCGATGAGGTGGGGGTCGAGTCGTTCGTCGCCTACACCGACAGCGGACTGCCCGTCTCCAGCATGGGCGTGGATTTTCGTGATTGGAACAATGATGGCAAACCCAGCCTGATCGTCACCGCACTTGGCGGCGAAGTCTATCCGCTCTTTCGCAACGAAGGCAACGGCTTTTTCAGCTACGAAAGCTACAAGGCAGGTATCGGATTTCGCAGCCTCAAAATGAGCGGCTGGGGGGCGGGAATTCAGGATTTCGACAACGATGGCTACAAGGACCTGTTCACGGCGAACTCGCACGTGAGTGAGAATGCTGATTTAGATGGTCAGCAGCACTACCGGCAGGCCAATGCCGTGTTCCGCAACATGCATGATGGAACTTTTCAAGACGTGAGCGGTGATGCTGGTCCTGGCATGCAGATTCGCGCTGCCCACCGCGGGTGCGCGTTCGGCGATCTTAACAACGACGGAAAGATTGACGTTGTGGTTTCGGCCATCGGCAGTCCGGCAGAACTGCTTTACAACACCTCAACCGGCGGCAATCATTGGATTCTGATCAAGACAGTGGGGGTGAAAAGCAACCGTGACGGCATCGGAACGCGAATCAAGGTGATAACTGCATCCGGCCTTGTGCAGTACAACCACGTTACGACCACGTTACGACAGCTGGAAGTTACGCGAGTTCGAATGATCCACGGGTCCACTTTGGACTGGGCTCGGATACGGTTATCAGAGAAATCGACTTGAGGTGGCCGAGTGGAACGGTGCAGGTGCTGCACAACGTAAAAGCAGGCCAGATCCTGACCGTGACCGAGGAATGAAGCGTGAGGACTGCGTTTACATCGTTGCTGCTCGCAGTGTGCGCCGCATGGCCGGCGTTGGCCGAGCCGTGTACTGGTGCGGAGGCGCAGTTGGCACAGGTCGCGAAGGCTTTGACCGTCAATGCCCTCGATATCGCTGAGAATATGCTGCGCACCCTGATCGCTTCCTACCCTGATTGTCCGGAAATCGTTCTGCACCAGGCCCGACTGGCGCAAGCTAAGGGGAACATTGGTGAGGCCACCGAGCTCTACTATCGCTACACGGACAAGGATCCGGATGACTCGCGCGGACTTGCTTACTTTGGCCGCTTCTTCCTTGAGCAACGCGATTACATGCGAGCCGACGCCTTGTCGTCAGCAGCAGCGGACAAAAATCCAGACGACCCGGCTGCCTTAGCGTTGCGTGGACAGATACTTCTGATGAAAGGTCAATCTCCCGAGGGGCAGAATCTGCTGGAAAAGGCTATAAAGCTTGAACCCAATGATCCCGAGGCACAATTTCAGTTGGGCACGATTTATGACAAAGCGAAGGCTGCTGCGCAAGCTGTGGAACATTTTCGCAAGGCCGCAACGCTGAACCCACTCGACGTGCGAGCATGGGATTATCTGGCCCTGAACCTCGAACTCGTTGGAGACCTGGATGGTACCGAGCAGGCCTACCAGAAAGGGTTGCAGGTGAATCAGGCCGGGCGATATCACGATGCTTTTCTCGATTACAACTACGGCCGATTTCTGGCAAAGCGTAACGACCTGACGCGCAGCAAACGCCACCTCGATCGCGCTGTCGAATCAGCGCCTCGACTCAGAGCAGTGTGGTATGAGCGCGCAAAGCTCGACATGCGGATGCAAAACTATCAGCAGGCACGCGCGGACGCAGAAAAAGCTGCTGCGTGCACGCAAACGGGAGGAGTCATCGATCTGCAAATTTACAGCCTGCTAAGTCAGGTGTACGCGCGGCTGGGCGATACTGCCCTTGCCCAAAAATATACCGACCTAACTCGCGAAACGCCTCCTCCTGTTCGCGGAGAACAGCGATAGCTTGATCTCGAAGATCAATCGCCGGTCGTTTCTGCTGACAGCTCTCGCTGCCGCTCCCGCTGCCAAATTGTTTGGTGCAACGCTAGCACCTTCGACTCCGCCCGTCTTTGAATTCGAAGATGTGACCGCAAAATCCGGCATTCGCTTCAAGCACGAGGCCAGTCGCACGAGCCAGAAGTATCTCCCGGAGTCCATGGGTGCCGGAGTCGCAATGTTTGACTACGACAACGACGGATGGCTGGATTTGTTTTTCGTGAATGGAGCGAAGCTGCAGGATCCGATGCCCCGCGGCAGTTCGCCGGACAAATCCGATGCGCGCTACTGGAACCGCCTATATCATAACAATCGCGACGGCACCTTTACGGACATTACTGAGAAGGCAGGCCTGCAAGGGCGGCTTTATGGCATGGGGGTCGCCACTGGAGACTACGACAACGACGGTAATGTCGACCTCCTGGTCACAAACCTCGGTGGAAATATCCTTTATCACAACAACGGCGACGGCACGTTCACAGATGTTACGGCCAAGGCAGGCGTGGGCGCCAGCGGATGGTGCACGGGGGTGTGCTTCGGTGACTACGACCGGGACGGGCGGCTGGATTTGATCGTCAGTCGTTATGTGCAGTGGGACTTTTCGGACGTTTACTGCGGTGAACACCGTCCCGGTTATCGCGCCTATTGCCACCCCGATCAATTCGAACCAATCACGCACCTCATGTTTCACAACAACGGCGACGGCACATTCACGGATGTTTCTAAGAAGTGTGGCATCGCGAGTTTTCCCGGGAAAGGGCTGGGGGTCGCGATCGACGATTTCGATGGTGACGGCTGGCCCGACATTTTCATCGCCAACGACTCGATCGCGGAACAACTTTTCCGCAATAATCACGATGGCACATTCACAGAAGCGGCTTTGCGCTCAGGACTAGCCTACGACCAGAACGGGCATGCATTTGCGGGGATGGGTGCGGACTTCGGCGATTACAGAAACAGTGGCTGGCCTTCGGTGTTCGTGAATGCTCTCGCCAATCAGAAATACAAGCTTTTCCGAAATGACAAGGGCACCTTCGATGACGTGACAGATTCGATCGGCCTTGGAGCGTCGACCTTGTCGCATTCCGGTTGGGGAGCGAAATGGATTGACTATGACAACGATGGCTGGCTCGACCTTTTCGTCGCTCAAGGGCACGTGATGGATAACATCCAACTCACTGAGCCGAGGCTGCGGTACCTCGAGCCTCCTCTGCTTCTGAGAAACGATCAGAGCCGCTTCTCGAATGTGTCGCCGCGGAGCGGTTCCATTTTTACGACGCCTATGGCAGCACGGGGCGCTGCATTCGGTGATCTCGACAATGACGGATGTGTCGACGTTGCGATCAACTGCAACGATGGACCCGCCATCGTCTTGCATAATCGGGGCAACTCCGGAAATCACTGGCTCATGCTGAATCTAACCGGCACATCCAGCAACCGCGACGCAATCGGTTCGAAAATCCGGCTGGTGACTGACAGTGGTCAGCAGCAGACTCGTTTTGTCAGTACCGCGGGAAGCTACATCTCCGCCAGCGACAAGCGCGTGCATTTCGGGCTGGGATCTTCGCAGAGAATTCGACTGATCGAGATCACCTGGCCGAGCGGAATTGTGCAACGTCTGGAATCAGTTTCCGCCGATCAGATACTCCAGTTGAAAGAGCCCTCTCGCGAGCTTGCCAACGATTTGTGATCGGAGCGGCACTAGGGTTCTGTGTAGCTCAACCCGACTTTGAAGCGCGACCGGTTTTTTCTCACATACTCGTGGCTCAGCGCCGGCTCACCGTCACACTCGATGGCAATCACGGTGGCGGGTTCGTCGGGGGCAGTCGTTGGAAGGCCGGTAATCCGCAATGACAAATCGTCCTGCGTGAAGGTCAAAGGTTTGTCGCCAACCAGAAGCCGCACGGACTTCACCTTGGTCCTCCACCCACCAAATGAGATTACCGAAGGCGGCCGATAGAACGTAAGCCACTGCTCGGCGGGCGTATCCCCGGGCCAGTTGGTAACGTGCGCATACGCCGTCTTTCCACGCTGTGTGAAGTTGGCATAGACGTGCCACTCGAAATCGTTGCGCTCGGTCCCATAGATCGCAGCGCCGTTCTTTGAAGTCCACTGCCCGACGGCCTGCAGAATTTCTATCGACTGTTGCGGTATCGAACCGTCGGGCTTGGGACCGATATTCAGCAGATAGTTGCCGCCGCCGCGTGCGCAGGTGATGAGATTGTTGACGATGGTCTTCGGCGTCTTCCAATTATCGTCGGCTTTGTGGTATCCCCAACTGTCATTGAGGGTCATACAGGTTTCCCATGCGCGTCCCTTGTCAGCCGCGCGGATCTCCTGCTCGGGCGTCGAAAAATCTCCCGGCAATCCGTTGCGGTTGTTCACAATGATGTCCGGCTGAAGCTGGAACACCATGTCGTTCATTTTTTGAGACTCCCATTGCTCGGGCGTCAACGGCCAATCTACGTCATACCAGAGCACGTCGATCTTCCCGTAGTTGGTCATGAGTTCACGAATCAGCCCGTGCGTGTAAGCCACAAACCGCTGGCGTGCTGCTTCGTCGGTCGCGCACCGCGCTCCATCCGGATGATGCCAGTCCATCAGCGAGTAGTAGAAGCCGACGCGCAATCCTTCTGCCCGAGCCGCGTCGACGAATTCGCGTACCAGATCGCGTCCCGCTGCTTGCTTGGGCGCGCAGTAGTCGGTGAGCTTCGTGTCGAAATTACAGAAGCCTTCATGATGCTTCGTCGTCATCACCATGTACTTCTGTCCCGCTTGCCTGGCCAATCTCGCCCAGTTGCGGGCGGCGTTCGGTTTTGGGATGAAGTGCTTCGCCAGAATTTCGTATTGCGGGATGGGTACGCCCTCCACTTCCATCGCCCATTCATGACGGCCTATCAAGCTATAAAGTCCCCAGTGGATAAACATGCCGAATTTTGCTTCCTGCCACCATTGGATGCGACGCTCATGTTCGGGAGGAGGTCCCGCCTGTTGGGCGGATTTCTTTGCCGCATCCTCCTGCGCGAAAGCCAGGGGCGCCGCCGTCGCCAATCCTGCGGTTGCGATCAACTTCAAATAATCCCGTCTTGATGTTCCTCGGTTCACGATCGTCGCCTCTCAGCCGTGCCTTGCGATTTGTGTAATCCGAACTGCACGAAAATGGATTTTACTCCGGCATGTCAAACCAGCCGGAATTTCGGTGAGCTCCGGCGACTGATAGCAAGAGATGGCGTCATTGCACCCCTGGCGCCTACGCGCGGAATCCGCGTTTGCATTTGCGTGGTACAGTACGAGACCTATGCGCGCAGAGCAGAATGCGGTCGCTGTACGCGGGCTGCTCAAAGAGAATGTTGCCCAGCGCCTTCGTGAGGAGATTCTCGCTGCAAGGATTTCTCCTGGAGAAAAAATCGTTGAAGGCAAATGGGCGCGTGAATACGGCGTCGCGCAGATCTCGGTGCGCGAAGCGCTGAACATTCTTGCGACGCAAGGCTTCGTGACCAAAGGGCACGGCCGCAGCGCCCGCGTGCTGAACCTCGAGAGAGCAGACATTATTCACATTTATCAGGTGCGAGGAGTGCTGGAGGGACTGGCGGCACGGCTAATCACTGAAGACAAACTCCCCGTGGACGACGTGGAAGCGGCGTTCCATGAAATTCAGCGTTCTGTCGGAACCGGTGATCTGCGCCAGGTGATCGAGAGTGTACAGCGGTTTCACATGCTCATGGTGGAGAAGCCGCGGAACTCCGTCCTGCGGGAGCACGGACGACGCCTCCTGGTGCCGCTTTACGCATTTACGCTGATGAAGGCCCTGGTGAAGAAGCTCGACGCCGGCCCGTGGGAAAGACAACTTCGACTGCATAGCCTCATTGTTGACGTGCTGCAACAGGGCAACCCTCACCTCGCTGAGGAGACTTTGATTCATGTTACGAATTCATTTCTCCATGCGGCATTGGAAGTCTGGGCACTGTAGAGCGTTTGCTTAAGCACGAAACCCTGAGGGCGCTATGCCATTCGCAATCTGGACAGGACTGGCTGCGGTTGTACTTGCGGGCGTACTGCAAGGACTTTTCGCCGTGCCGATGAAATATGCACCGCGCTGGAACTACGAAAACATATGGCTGATTTTCAGTCTGATGGGAATGGTCGTCCTGCCTTGGATGCTCACAACCGCGACCGTCCCACATTTCGTTGAAGCGTATTCACTTACTCCGATGCCTGTGCTCGTTCTTATCGCGGGCTTTGGACTGTGCTGGGGATTTGGATCCGCTCTGGCCGGCTTAGGAATGAATCTTCTCGGGATCGGTCTCGGAATGGCGATCATCCTGGGACTGAGCGCGTCATTAGGATCACTGATCCCATTAATCATTCTCAGTCCTCAACAGTTGCACACCTCTCAAGGCCGCACTTACCTTGTTGGAACTGTGATTATGCTGGCGGGAATCGCATTTTGTGCGCGCGCTGGAATGCTGAGAGACGCAGCCCGGAACTGTGGCGAATCTGCCCCTCACCGATCTTTTTTTGTCGGATTTATGGTCTGTTGCCTGTCGGGGCTGTTTTCGTCAGCGTTGAATTTTTCTTACGCATTCGGCGGAGATGCCTTGGATCGCGCACGCGCTCTTGGTGCAAGCCAGCTATGGAGCGCTGGGGTTGTGACCGCACTAGCTGTTTCCGGCGGCTTCATTTCAAACCTGGTTTATTGCGGCTATCTTTTGCGCAAGAACGGCACGCTGGGAAGGTTCACCGGCGATGGCGCAGGCACCGGGTGGGTTTGCGGTGCGCTCATGGGCCTGTTCTGGTTCGGAGGGCAAACGCTGTACGCAATCGGCATAACCTGGACGGGTCAACTGGGAGTCGTGATCGGCTGGCCTTTGCTCATGGGCATGATCATTGTGACGAGCAACGCAGCCGGGGTAATGACTGGTGAGTGGAACGGCGTTTCGGCTGTAACCAAACGTTTTCTCGCCTTCGGCATGCTGATTATCCTGACTGCGCTGGGAGTTCTGGCCATAGCGCAACGAAGTGCGTGAAGTACACCGCCGCTATCGGCGATATCCCAGTTCCGCTCCGCCGCTCACGGGAAGAATGCAGCCGGTAATGAACCGCGCCTTATCGGATAGGAGAAATGCAGCGGCGTCGGCGATCACGTCGCCGCGAGGGCAGTATCCCAGCAGGTGAATGTCGTCAAGATACTTGCGAATGCTCTCCGGATCTTTTTGCTCCCCACACCATTGCTCGAGCATCGGCGTCCACACACCTGCAGGGCAGATTGCATTCACGCGAATGGAGCATAGAGCATAATCTGCTGCCATCGCCTTGGTAAGCGAGATTATCGCCCCCTTGGTTGCGACATAGGCGGCGTGGTCCTGCTGCCCGATCAATCCGACCATGCTTGCCGTGTTAAGAATCGTTCCTTTGCTGGCACGCAGAGCTTCAAAAGCGTAACGCGTGGTCCAATAAACCGACTTCACGTTGTTCCGCTCGAGGTTGTCCCACTCTTCCTCGCTGGTTTCGTGGAGCGGTTTAGAGGGAGTGGCAATACCGGCATTGTTGTGCACAGCATCAATTCGGGAGAACTCTTTCAACACGGTTGCGATTGCCGATTTCACCGCGGTGCCGTCGGAGACATCCAACTCCAAAGCCAGACCCGGCGAATTCAGCTCAGCCGCCGTCCGCTGTGCACTCCTAAGATCTTTGTCGAGGATTGCAACTGTTGCGTTGTCGCGCGCGTATGCCAGGGCGCACTCGCGCCCGATGCCATCCCCGCCGCCGGTGACGATCACTACCTTCCCTTCGAGATTACCGGCCATGGAATTTTCCTCGATCAAATTGTCTGAAAAGCGAGTGCATTTTATAAGGTGCAAACGAAAATGGGTCGTGAATTGACGCGTAACTGCGAATGAGTGCTCAGGTAAGCGAGGAGTGATACTATATCGTCCCGTTTTTGCGTGGTCAATCGAGGTGTAAGCGCTTGAAGTCCGCTGAATTGAAGAAAGGGCTTTTGCACCGTGCTGTCAGCTCTGAAAACTACAAATGCGACGGGCTTAGGGAGAACAGTGCCCAATTTTGAGAATTGCCCACCGACCCAAGCCACCTTCCAGAGCAGCAGGCGAGACTTCATCAAAATCGCTGCCCTGGCCGGCTCACTGCCGCTGCTCATGCCGACCGCGTTCGCGTCAATCTTTTCTGACGAGCGCACAGCCTGGTATCGAAATGCGAAGTTCGGCATGTTTATTCATTGGGGACCGTACTCACTCGCCAGTGTCGAAGCCTCGTGGCCCATCATGACTCCAAAGCCGGGAGGCATCACCGAAGCGGAATATGTCGAATTGCCGAAGCGCTTTAATCCGCAAAAATTCGATGCACCCGCGTTCGTGGACTTAGCCCGCTCCGCGGGTCAGCAGTACATGGTATTCACCACCAAGCATCACGACGGCTTTTGCATGTTCGACAGCTCATACACGAACTACAAAATCACCAACACTCCTTACGGAAAAGACATCGTGCAGCAGCTTTCTTCAGCGTGCAAGGAGGCGGGCATGCCGCTCGGCTTTTACTACTCCCCTCCCGATATGCATCACCCCGCCTTTCGTGACACCTCCAAGCCGGCATCCACGAACTGGAATGGCGAGCCAATGCGGCCGGAGTGGCCGCTCTACCTCGATTACATGCAGTTGCAGTTGACCGAGCTGCTCACCAGGTACGGGCCGGTTGTGTTGATCTGGTTTGATGGCTTGCATGAGCAGCAGAAGTACGACGGCCAGCGTTTCATCGAACTCATACGACACCTGCAACCGCGAACGTTGGTGAATGATCGCATTGGCGTTCCTGGGGATTATCAGACTCCGGAGCAATTCATCCCTAAAGGGATTCCTACGAAGGACCTGCGATTCGATGCCGTCAACACCAGCATCAACGAGAAACTCAAGTCTGTGGTTCCGAAACCTGAGGACTTTCAGCTTTGGGAGACCTGTATGACCATCAACAACCAATGGGCGTACAACGCCAACGATCGCGATTTTAAATCGGCGCAGTTTCTGATTCGAGGTTTGGTCGAAGTTGCGAGCCGCGGAGGGAATTTCCTGCTCAACGTCGGACCGCGCCCGGATGGAACTATTCAGCCGGAGTTTCAGGAACGGCTGCGCGCGATGGGTGATTGGCTCTCGATTAACGGCGATTCGATTTACGGCACTACCTATGGGCCTGTGCAAGGAATGGCTTCGATTCGCACAACGGCAAAAGACAACAAGATCTTCGTTCACCTCCTGGAATGGCCAGCCGCAACGTTGGAAATCAGGGGTATTAAACCGAAGGTATTGTCCGCACGCCTGTTGGCCAACGGGCAGCCACTGAAGTTCACGCAAACGGAGGAAAAGCTCAGATTAGACTTGCCGTCGCAAATGCCTGATGCCAACGTCACGACAATTGCATTGATGACGTCATGATTCAGCTGCGCTTCTTTGTTGTACCGGTGTTTCAACAGTAAGCCGTCAGGGGCCGCTCGCGCGCAGTGTTTTCCAACCAGACAATTGCTGCCCCACCCATTCGGCATTTTTCTCGGTGTGGCACAGTAAGCACGCGTTTGGACTCTCTCCCTGCCCGAATCGCTTTGTCATGTCCGCGTTCGGAATATCGTCAATCTGGTGGTAGCGCGCCCGGAAAAGCAAGGCATCCATGATGCGGGGCATGTGACAGGATACGCAACGGCTGCCTTCTGATTCCGCCGCGTGGTGAGAATGCCGGCTGAGAGCGGCCGCGTCTCTGAACTGGCCGTGACAACCAGTACACATCAGGTCCGGTTCGGCGCGAAATTTCAGCGCCGTTGGATTCGAAGCCGAATCGCGGGTATGCGGATCATGGCAAGTCCCGCAGCTTACTTCGGCCTGCTTGAAACATCGCGAGCGTTCCAGCGCTTCGACTATGAACGTTGTCTGCCGAAACCTCCCGTCTTTGTAAAAGCCCTTTCGGGAGAACTCGCCGAACGGCTGCCGCAAGCGGGTTCCGAAGAACTCTCCAGAAGAAACATAATTCAATTCACCGCTGGGCCCAGAATTGCGGATTGCCGATTGCATGTGGCACTGCGCGCAAATGGCGACAGACTTTCGGCTGTCGATCTTGTGAAAGTTTACAGGTGGATCCAGCGGTTCCTTCGGATGGTAGTCATGCTCACTCATGTCTATGACGTGACCACCCGAAGGACCATGGCACATCTCGCAATCGATTCCGGGCTCCTTGAATTCCACATTATTGACGTCGAATCCCCCGCCCTTGGTATTCCGCAACTGGCTGGTATGGCACACCGCGCAACTTGCCTGATAGCTGGTCGAGGCGTCGAGTCGCTCCCAGGTACGCGGGTCAGCGCGGTCGCTTCCCGGACCGTCAATCACTCTCCAAAAATTGATCCACTGTTTGTGCTGCACGTTGTATTGAATCGGGAACACGTGGATTTCCCCGTTCGGCAGTTTCGTGGCATACGCCTGCTCAAATTTCGAGCCTATGGTGTAGTCGACAGGATAGCTGTGCCACTTGCCGTCAGACTGTAAGATGTCGAAGTAGTGCCGGTTTTGGCGGAGGGCCATCCTGGCAAAGAGACGCCGGTCCCGAGCACGCTTCAGTTCGAACTTTCCGTCCCGATAGACTGTTTCATCTCCCAGATAGAATTCATTGCTGTTCTTGAAATCTCCCACAACGTTTTGTGGGGCGTAAGGACGAAGCATCTTTGCCATGCCGCTTTCTGACCAGCCCCTGTAAAGTTCGGAATGACAAGGGCGGCAGGAATCGGAGCCGAAATACATCCCTGCGGGCTCTGCGTGGCTTTTCGTGCCGGTGGCTTTGTTCGAGTTCTGGAGCACGGTTGTCCAGCGGTCAGTGGCCTGTTGCATGAAATTCTCGAACGAAGTGGATGCGCTGGGATAAAGGAGACGATATATCGTCCGAAGATTGTCTAGCGCTTTGGGAGCGAGCTCACTGCCCCCACGATAGACGGCGGCGAAACTGTTGCTCGCCTCCGCCCCTTTACCGAAACTGAGTTGCGCCAGGCCCAGCACATAGGCAATCTCCAGATCCTGATGGTTAAAGTGCAGTGCTTCGAGCAGCGACGCCTCTGAGTTCTTCAGCAACTCCCGGCGCGTTTCGCCCACCGGCTGCGCGAGCGCTGCTTGCAATAGGGCTCGACCCTTCGCGAAATCCGCGGTTGATTTCAGCTGCTCCTTTACATTGGGCCAATCTTCATCGCGGACGGAGGAAGGCCCTGTGAAGCGATCGAGGTCATCGAGTGCCTCCCTCGTATGGGCGATAGCCGCGGAATTAAGATTTTGACGCGCTTCCACATCGGCAACAGCGACCAGCAGCAATGGATTCTCTGGAAGTAGTGCTAGAGATTTTTGCGCGTAACTGAGTCCGAGCTCATATTCACCCAGGTCGAAACAGCCACGGGCTGTCACTTCATAGGCTTGCGCCAGGAACGCCGACTGACGAAAGCGACTGCCGAACACCTCGGCCCGCGCACGCATCTCGGCCGGCGCGGCTGGCTTGAAAAGTTGCAGGAAGGCAGAGCGCTCCGCGGGATCGGCTATCTCATCAGCGATGGAAGCCAAACTGCGCTTCTGCACAGACGGAACTGAATCGATGTCCTGCGCCGCCAAAAAACTAAACGACCACAGCAGAAAGCCGACAACCCGCAGCCGCTGAAACATGGCTCTACACTCTACAACATTTCATCGTCGGGCAGTCTGCGCGATGCGAATGGCCTTATCGATATCCGGGTCCGCGGGCGTGAGCTTTTTTGCTTCGAATAGTTCCTGGAGTCCGTTCTTTGTGTCGCCTGAATGGAGGTAGATGAGGCCAAGGTCTTTGTGCAATTGGCCAAGCGCGGTGCAGCGGCCGCAGACCTGAATCCCTTCCTTCAATTGTGAAATAGCCTCCGGCCAATCGTGCGCGGCGGCGGACGCCAACGCGAAGTTCCCCAAGGTCTGGGCCCGATCCATGACTTGTTTCTGCGCCTGCAGGGCCTCAAAGCGCGATTGCAGGCGCTTGGACTCGTCCGGATCAGATTGCCCTAGCTGGCGCGAGAGGTTGTAAAGGGCTTCGCCGTGCTCGGGATTGATCTCAGTTACCTTCCGCCATTGCGCGATTGCCCCGGCCCGATCTCCCGCGTGAAAAAGCTCCTGACCAAGCACGAAGAGAGTGTCCGGATTTCTTGGATCGAGTTCTGCCGATTTTCGAAGTGCGTGAACTGCCGCAGCGGGATGCCCGGCCGATTTTTCGATTAGCCCAAGCAAGTACCACGGTTCCGCATAGTGAGGGTCGAGACGCACGGCAGTCTCAAGTTCCGGCTTGGCATCCTGATCACGCCGCAAATCGAGAAGAACTCGCCCTTTGTTGTAGTGCGCGGGCGCAGAATTGGAATCTAGTTTCACAGCATCAGAAAACTCTGCCAGCGCGCCTTCCAGGTTGAACTCGTCCGCGTAGGCAATTCCCAGATTCAAATGTGCGCCTGACGACTTCGGTTCCAGTTCTATGACCTTTCGGAAATAGCTGATGCCCTCTTCCGTCCTCGTCATGCGCGTGAGTACCATCGCAAGCACCGTCAGCGCCTGGGAGTTGTCGGGACTGATCTTGAGGGCGTTCCGTATCGGCTGCTCCGCCTCCTGGAAACGCGATTCACCTGCGAGAATCAATCCAAGATTGATGAATGCCTGCGTGTACTGCGGATTGTTCTCTGTCGCCTGACGGAAAAGACCTTCTGCTTCCTTGTTTCTTCCTTGCTGCCCGTATAGCACGCCGAGGTTGTTTTGCGCCTCTCCATAACCCGGGTCCAAAGCAATCGCTGCTTTCAGTTCTTTTTCTGCTTCGGCCTCCTGGCCAGCTTGAAGGCTGATGACGCCGAGCTGGTTATGCGCACGAGGGATCGTAGAATCAAGGCTAATGGCCTTCTGTAGAGCCTCGCGCTCCTCCGCGATTTTGCCCAAATGATCAAGGGCTAAAGCCAAGTCGTAGTAAGTGTGCGCATGCCCAGGGTCCTGTGCCAGCGCCTCGTGATAAACATCCACGGCGCGTTGGTACTCGCCGGCCTGAAAATATTCGTTGGCCTGGTTGACCTTCGTCCCGGCTACGTTCTCTTTGACACTCTGCTGTTTCCTTTCTTGAAAGTCTTCCAGCTCTTTGCGGGCTCTCTGCTCCTGGCCCAGGCTTCGCAGCACCGCTGCCAACTGAAATCGCGCTTCGCTCGACGCCGAGTTCAGCTGGACTGCCTTTTCCAGGTGAATTAGCGCTTCTTGCGGCCTGCCCAGCTTCGCAAGAACAAAGCCCAGGTTGTACCGGCTGTCGTAATGATTGGGGTTCAGCGCCACTGCTTGTCTGAGCAAAGGTTCAGCAGTTGCATAGTCTCCAAGCCCGCGGTCGACCACCCCCATCAAGTACAGCGCGTCAAAGTCGTGCGGCTTGCGCCGAATGTAGTTCTGGATCTCGGGCAATGCCGATTGGAACTCCGCCAGGATAATCAAGGCTTTCACATAGGACAGTCTGGTGACATCATTTCCTGGATCGAGGCGCAACGCCTCGCGGAATTCATCGAGTGCTTGTCGGAACTGAGATTCCTGCGTGTAGGCAAGGCCCAACCTGGCGTGCCGGTCCGCTGAAGAAGGGTTTTGTTGGACTAACTGTGCCAGCAGCTTGACCGCCTCCGCCACGTCACCGTTACTCGAGTAAGCCACCGCGAGGTCATCCTGAAGCACAGAATCGGCAGGCGCGTCTTTCAAATATGCAATGGCGGCGGAGTAACGCTTCTGGGCAATCAACGCTTTCGCCAACCCGTCCAGAGCAGGTACGGACCTCGGCGCCGATTTCAGAGCAAACTTAAATTCTTCGATTGCGGCTTCATTTTGCCCCAACTCGCCTAATGCTTCGCCGAGTGCGATGTGTCCCAACGGATCACCAGGGTTGATCCGCACCGCTACTCTTAATTCACGAGCGGCCCGCGCGGCATCGTGCTTTTGCAGAAGCGCTAAAGAAAGATTGAAACGGGCCTCCCAGGAGTTCGGGTCCTGGTGCACCGCAGATTCAAAAGCGGCGATCGCGCACGACAGTTGCTGCCGCTGGCCAAAGTAGGCGCCCAGTGCATCATAGGCACCCGCCGAAGGATGAGTTGCAAGTACCTGCTCCAACTCCGCTGGACCTCTGCAGCTCGCAGGCATTTGCCCCAACAGGTTGAGACTGCATACCTGCACAGCCAAGGCGCAGAGCGCGATTTGGGCACGCCGCCACATTTCGATAGCCTGACCGTGTAATTCTCGCTTGCGCTCATGGTAGCAGACAAGTCGCGGAGTGACGTTCGGTCGAATGTTATGATCGCGGAATAATGCGCGTGAGAGCCTGGCGGTTGCGCAAATTCAGTTTCGGTCAGCTGTTTCTTTTTGTCCTTCTCTTACTCCTTGTGCTCGTCCGCCCTCATCCCGCGCTCGCGCAAGGTGTAGCAACCGGCGGTACCGCAGTTCCGGCGCGGCCACTTCCTGTCGGAATGAAAGCTCCCGCAGTGGAATATCGAGATATCGCGAACCAGGCAGGGATTGTCGGCGTGAACGTCTCCGGTTCAGAGACTTCAAAGCAGTACATCGTGGAAACGACCGGCAACGGCGTCGCGATCTTCGATTTCGATAGCGACGGCCTGCCCGACATCTTCCTGGTCAACTCGGGGCGACTGGAGAAAGACGCTGCCCCACCCAAGCATTTCCTTTACCGCAACTTGGGCGGATTGAAATTCGAAGACGTTACCGACAAGGCGGGAATCAAGCCCACCGGATGGGGGCAGGGAGTCTGTGTCGGAGACATCGACAATCATGGATATCCCGACCTGTTCATCACACAGTGGGGCCAGAACGTTCTCTATCGCAACCTCGGCAATGGCAGATTCAAAGACGAGACCAGGGAGCGGGGGTTGCTTTCACCAAAACCGCGCTGGAGTACAGGCTGCGCGTTCCTCGACTTCAACCGAGACGGATTCCTGGACCTTGCCGTAGTCCACTATGTGGATTTCGACCTGGCCCACACGCCTCACCCTGGCCAGACCAGCCAATGCCAGTGGAAAGGAAAGCCCGTCATGTGCGGCCCGCGCGGTCTGCCGCCCGAAACGCTCTCGTTCTATCAAAATGACGGACAGGGAAATTTCACTGACGTCTCGGACCAGGTTCACGTTTCAGGTCCCAAGAACTACTACGGGTTTGCTGCGCTCACTGGAGATTTTGACAATGACGGCTGGCCGGACATCTTCGTGGCATGTGACTCGACTGCAAGTTTGTATTACCACAATATTGGCGGAAAGAGGTTCGAAGAGATCGGAGTCCGCGCCGGCCTTGCGTACAACGAAGATGGACGCGAACAAGCTGGTATGGGCGCCGCTGCCGCCGATTTCGACGGCGATAGTTTACTCGACATTTTCAAGACAAACTTCGCCGACGACACCCACACGATGTACAAGAACCAGGGCGGAAACAATTTCGAGGACGATACCATCGGCTCCGGTCTCGCGGTGAACACAAAATATCTGGGGTGGGGGACGGCGTTCCTCGACTTCGATAATGACGGATGGAAAGACCTGATCGTTGCCAACGGGCACGTTTATCCGGAAGTAGACACCGGCCGCACTGCCGAAAAGTACAAGCAGCCGCGACTTCTGTACTGGAATCGCGGCGACGGACAGTTCTTTGATCTGTCTTCGCAGGGGGGGCCGGGGATATCCGACGTTCACTCGTCACGCGGTCTGGCCGTAGGCGATCTGGACAACGACGGCAATGAAGAAATCGTGGTCATCAATATGGGTGAAGCGCCATCGCTGCTGAAAAACTTTCGCACTGGCGGCAATTCGCTTCTTGTTCGCGCCCTTACCTCGGGGCGAGATGCTATCGGCGCGCGCATTAACGTTATTGCCGACGGCCATAAGCAAATTGACGAAGTGCGCAGCGGGGGCTCCTACATGTCGCAAAATGATCTTCGCCTGCATTTTGGCCTTGGCAGTGCTACCACAGCGGACATATCAGTCCGGTGGCTCGACGGCAAAGTGGAGAATCTCAGGTCAGTGGCCGCAGGTGAAATCGTGACCATTGAAGAAGGCAAAGGCGTGGTTCGAAAACAGCCTTACATCTCGGCAAGGAAATAAATTTTCATGTACCTGCAGCGTTGCGTCGTCAGGAAGAAGGCCGGACGGGCGTAGGCGCCGCGGCGGGCCGCGCGAACTTCGTCTCATCGACCGGCACGTTAAACTTCGCATTCTCAATCTGAACTGTCAAACGCGAGTTGGGCCGCGCAATCGTCTCTTGGAAAGGAACCTTGAGGCCATCCAGCACGCGGAAATCCGCATAATTCACCTGTGTGGGGTTCTGGCCCAGTGGAGATTTGGTATACCGTAAAATGCGCACCAAATATCCCGATTCTTTGTCGAAATAAAACTTGGCGGCGATTTCACCTGAATTCATGCCTGCGACGACGTAGCTCTCGCGGTCAACGATCTTCTCCGTCGCCACCGTCTTAACTTCGTTGAACAATTGCTTCATATGCAGAGGCAGTTGTAGGTCCACTTCCGGTTGCGCAGATGCCACTTCAAGCGCAGGAATCTCGCGCACCGGGCGGTTTGGCGCCGAAGTCCAGCCAGACGTTCCGTCGTACGCCGTAAGGCTGTCACCACTGGGCAGGTGAATGACGGTAAGCTGTTTCCCGCCAATCTTGCTGAGAATCTCGATCGGCAGATTTCGGCCACTGATGTTAATTGTCCCCTTCGCATGTCGTGTGCTGACCTTTTGCAGGGCTGCTACTCCTCCGATCGCCTCGACGTACTTCGCGATGATCTCGTCGGCTGGGGGAGTATTGGTTGTCGAGACGTCCTCCCCGAGGGCGCTCTCGACAGCGGGTCTGGGGCCGCCCTCAGCAATTATGGGTACGGCTACCGGATGCGGTGTGCCACGATGGCAGGAGTTGCAGGTGACCGCTTGCTTGGAATCAAAGTTGTCCCGGTTAATGGCAGCCATCATCTGCATCATCCTCCGCGCGGTCTGCTTGGGTTTCTTGTCATCTTTCTCCAGAGCCCCTTCCACGTGGCAATAACTGCATTCCACGCCCAGAGAGTAAGTGATGAACTGCATGGCCGGGACTAGTTGATCAGCCGGAATTTCCTTCAACACCTGGATATTCTGATACGCCTCTACTGCCGACCTTTCGCGAGGTGGAGATGTGTTTCCAGATGCCATTTGCCCGCGCGAAGGCTTTTCTGAAATCCCCACGACGGTAAACGCGATCCCGAGCATGCATAAGAATTTTCTGTACATTAATGTTCTCTCCCAAAACGATTTGACTGGAGAAGCAGCGCATTGCGCTGCCGCTTCATCGTGAAGCTCCTCGATCGGATCAGCCAACTCAGCTCAAGGACTCTTTTGGATTGCCCACACCACCGATCGCTTCCGAGAGCGCACAACTGGCCTTCCCGAGGACCTGTTTCACCGTGGAGGAAGTTGTAGTATCCCCAATTCTTTGAAGGAATGGAACGCTAAGGGCAGCGACGCCGTACCCGCGATCGTCCAAAACAGGAAACGAGATATTGATTACACCCTCTACCTCGTAACTTTTTCTCTCATCAAATCCGCGCTGTTTGATCTTGGCCAAATGTTGGCCCAAATCGCCCGGAGGGCGCGTTCCATTGTTCTTACACCAGAGCTTTATAGCCCGAGAAGAGACCTCGGGGATCTGATACGCCAGGATTACCTGTCCCGTTGTCGAACGCATGAGGTCGCCAATACCACCGGCTTTCACGTAAAAGCCGCTGCTGCTGAGCGGAGAATTAACCTGGGCGATGATTACGACACGGTCTCCGTCGAGCACTCCCAAATGGCACGATTGGTTGATTTGACGCGCGACCTGCCGCATGATCGGCAAGGCTTCGGTGGTCAGGCGCTCAAGGGGGGGATGCTGGTATGCCAGCTTATGCAGGGTCAGTGAGTAGCGCTCATCGCCACCAGATCGAGCAATATAACCTCGCGTCTCAAGACACACCAGCATCCGGAAGACCTCCGAAACCGTGCGACCGAGCCTGCGAGCAACAGCGGTTTTTGTAAGCCCGTCCGACTCGCTCGCAAGAAGTTCGAGCACATCAAGACCTTTTTCCAGAGCTGGCGTCGGATAGCGGCGAGCGACTTCAGTTCGTCTCTTCACGTCCATTCCAGAATCTTCGGTCGCGTTTCAAAGAGGGAACATATCAACTGTTTCGCGTGAAAATGAAGAATCACATTGCCTGCGATGCAGTGGGAAAATAGCCGGCGAGAACTTTCATTCCGTGGCGTGATCACCTATTTCTCTCCACACCGGGCCGTCCGGATAGCTGTGAGATACAAGGGTCTCCGAGCGAATTTCAGTGCTGTATCCCGGTTGCCGCGGCAGCAGGTAGTGCCCATTGACAATGCGTACAGGATCAGCGAAATGTTCATGCAAGTGATCCACAAACTCAGTGACACGGTTTTCCAGCGACGTCGACACGCACAGATAGTCGAAGATTGCCAGGTGCTGAACGCATTCGCAAAGACCGACGCCGCCAGCATGGGGGCAGACCGGGATATCGAATTTGGCAGCCATGAGGAGTACGGCAAGGTTTTCATTGACACCCGCCAGGCGGCAGCTATCAATCTGGCACACGTCGATAGCCCCTGCCTGCATCAACTGTTTGAACATCACGCGATTGTGGCAGTGTTCACCCGTCGCGATACGGACAGGCACTTCCCGGCGGATGCGAGCGTGTCCTAGAATGTCGTCCGGACTGGTGGGCTCTTCCATCCACCAGGGGTTAACCTGGGCAAGTTCATTCGTGCGCTGGATGGCTTCATCCACTTCCCATTTTTGATTGGCATCTATCATCAGCTTGTTGGTAGGCCCAATTTCCTCACGAACCAGACGTGCCCGACGCAAATCGTCGGCGGGATCCCCTCCAACCTTCAATTTGAAATGGGTCCATCCTTGGCGAAGGCCTTCGCGGCACAGCCGCCGAACCTTGTCGTCACTAAAGCCAAACCAACCCACAGAAGTGGTATAGGCCGGGTACCCATGTCGCTCCAGGGCCGCGAGGCGCGTCTCTTTGCAAGAGGCCCGCTGTTTGAGAAGTGCTAACGCCTCACCCGGAGTGATCGCGTCCGTGATATAGCTGAAGTCAATTGCACGAATAATTTGTTCGGGTTCAAAATCGGCAAGCAGTTTCCAAAGTGGCTTTTTCTCGGTGCGCGCGTAAAGGTCCCACACCGCATTGATAAGGGCGGCCGTCGCAAGATGGACCACACCTTTTTCGGGACCAAGCCATCGGAACTGGCTGTCTCGCGTCAGTTGTCTCGAGAAGGCCGCCATGTCGTTAGTAATTGAAGAGAGGCGACGCCCACGAACCAATCGACCTAGAGACCGTATGGCAGAAACGCAGAGTTCAGTCCCCCTGCCGAGAGTGAAGGTCAGACCATGTCCCTCCATGCCCGCATCGGTTTCGAGGATGCAGTAGGCTGCGGAATAATCGGGATCTTTATTGACTGCGTCCGATCCGATCTGCTGCAGGGAAGTGGGGAAGCGAAGATCGATAACGCGTATATCGGTAATCTTAGGATCGTTCACGTTCAGTTTCTCCATCGCGCCTACGCTACCCGGTGCTCAGCGAGAGACGCATCACCGAAGGAGTGCATAGTGATTTCTATTTCTGAAACGCTCCATTTGTCAATAAACCGCAGGGCCCGATTCCAGCGCCTCAATTCAGCACGGAGGACTTGATCGCACACGTGAAGGCCAACCTGGAACACCAAGCCGTCACGACGATCAATGTCGGAATCTACCAGGACGGCACGATTGAGCAGAGTTCTCTTGACATGATGCGCCAATTGCGACGCGCAGTCAGAGAGACGTAAGGCAAGTGTTCGCAACGATATCGGAGTGAATTTTGCACATACGTGGACCGCAAATGCAGCCTACCTCACTACGCTTCCTCAATCGAGATGAAACACTTCTTCCATGCCGGCCCACCATTCGCCGGAGGCGCGGGACTCAAACGGACGTTGCATCGGTCCCATTATCTTCCACCACTCTTGTGTCTTGGGATCAGCCGCCATCTTCGCCATGTCCGCCTGAAAATCTGTACCATGGTATTCCCAATAACCGAACAGCAAATCATCTTTGAGGAAGATGGAATAATTGCGAATATTGCAATTTCTGATCATGTTCAAAACCTCGGGCCAAACCGCCGAATGAAACTTCTTGTATTCCTCGATTGCCTCCGGCTTCACTCCGATTACCGACCCGTAGCGTTTCATTGCGATTCCCTCTTGATGATCGACTCGCCCGAACGTGCCCGCAGAGACCTTTTCGAGGCGATCGAGGTTGCGCGCAACCCAAGCGCTTCAATATAGTCGAAATCTCATTTTGTCGGAAAAAGAATCTGCTTTTGCAATCAGGTACTGATATGGACGAGCGAATCATCGCGGTTGAAACGAGGGATGTACGCTTCCCGCTTCCCGAGGGCGCCGGCAGTGACGCCGTACACTCCGGCTCGGACTATGCGTTCGCGACTACACTGCTCGTGACTCAAGGTAAAACATTTGGCACAGGGATTGTGCTAACCCTGGGTAAGGGGAACCAACTCGTGTGCCGAGCGATTGAAATGTTGGCCCAGGAAGTCATAGGGCGCGACGTCGAAGAACTAATGGCCAACTTCGGCGAGATCTCAAGGCGATTGGCAAACGACCCCCAACTTCGCTGGCTCGGACCACACAAGGGTGTGGTGCATCTGGCCCTCGCTTCCGTCACCAATGCTTGCTTTGACCTGTGGGCAAAGTTGCGCGGCGTTCCGTTATGGCGCCTCTTGCTGGATCTCACTCCTCAGCAACTGGTGAACCTTTTGGACCTCAGCTATCTCGAAGATGTTCTTACCTCTGCAGACGCTCGATGTATTCTTCAGAATGAGATGTGCGGACGTGCGGCACGAGAGGGCATTCTGCAGCAAGGCTATCCTGGCTACGATACATCAGTTGGATGGTTCCAGTACGGCGATGACAAAGTAAAATCTTTGGCGCAACAAGCTCTACAAAGTGGGTTTCGCGCATTCAAACTCAAAGTCGGCTCCGAAGAGGGCTCTCGTGATTTGCGGCGCGCCTTTATGTTGCGCGAACTGGCAGGCCCGGACGCAATGATTATGTTGGATGCGAACCAGCAATGGACGCTTCCAACTGCTGTGAGAATTTGCCGTGAACTCGCGTCGATGTCACCTTATTTCGTGGAGGAACCGACCCATCCGGACGATATCGGTGCCCACAAGAAACTCGCGGATGCGATTGCGCCGACTCGAATTGCCCTTGGCGAGCATGTTCCCAACCGCGTCATGTTCAAGAACATGATGCAAGCCGGTGCGGTGCACTTCGTGCAAGTCGATTGCACCCGCGTTGCCGGAATTTCCGAGTTCATCACCGTCAGCTTACTCGCGCGCAAATTCGGGCTGCCGGTGGTTCCCCACGTGGGAGACATGGGCCAGATTCATCAGCATTTGGTGCTCTTTAATCGCGTCGTGCTCGGGCACGATGCGTTGTTTCTTGAATGCATCCCGCACTTGCAGGAACATTTCGTGGCCCCGGCCAAGGTACAGAATGGCGTCTATCTCACACCCGGTCTGCCGGGCAGTTCGTCTGATCTTCGCGGCGTTAGGCCCTGAAATTGGTCCACAGCACTGCTGTCTCAATTAGCCGGCGAGCCGATTAACCGTCGCTGAAATCAAAGCACATAATACGACTTCCCAGAGTCTGCCCCGGGGCAGGTTGGCCATCGTGAAATGCGGTTCTGGACCGGTATGCTGTCTAAGTGGACAGGATGTGTAGCTCCGGGGCAACTTCCCATACTTCTCCGGTGATGCGAAGACCCAGCACGTCGCCGCCTTCGATGCAGTAAACAACCAGATACTCGCCCACTGGAAAAGTTCGAAAGCCAATCCCCAGATCTTCCTCGCGAGAACCTCCGAGGTGCGGATGTCTGGATAGTAGAAAGAACCGATCCGTGATCGAATCAATGAGATGATTGGCCGTTTCGACGCTGCCGCTTTCCTTGGCAACGTAATACCAAATGCCGCGAGGTCGGCTACGGCCTGCGACGATACGCGATGAGCCATCAGCGAGGCTTGGATTGCTCAGCTGTTCGACGGGACTGTCCGCGCTGTTTTACTTCCGTGGCAAGTTCACGCATCGACCACATTGATGTGCAGCCCGATCCGCGGTCGAAAAACCCACTCCAGGCACTGAATACCTTCTCGCCCAAGTGGCGGGGTTGCGGTCCGCAGAGAGTGGGTTCGATCTCACGCGGCGACCTTGCGACCCGTGCGAATGCGAATCCGAGGTCGTCTCTGACACCCCCTTGGATGAGATTTAGCGCACCTTAGCCTTCGTCAACAATGGTGGTTCGCGGGGCAAAGCAGGAGTCAGGCGCACGTCAGTACGAAATTGACTTCAACCGTCGTAAGGAAAGTTTTTCTCTCAACGACAGTGGGCGTGATTCAATGGCCTCGCCACTCAGCGCACAAGAGTTTGCCGGTAACGCTACTTTCCGAATCGAACTCCGTCTGAAAAAAGACGCAAATTCATGGTCGGTGGCCGCCAGTCGCCGCCCACACCCGTGAATTCAAGGCTTCGGCCAACTCGAAAATTTAGCTCAAACACAGATTTCCGGTTTGCATCCATCGCTAGCAGTGATAGCATTGACGGTATGGCGACATTAACGATTCGACAACTCGACGAGAAAACTAAGACCCGATTGAGGGTGCGTGCTGCCCATCATGGACGTTCGATGGAGGAGGAGGCCAGGGAGATTTTGCGATCAGCTCTAACCGTTTCCTCACCGGTAAAGAAAAACCTGGGGGAGACCATTCATAGACGATTTGCAGAGTTTGGCGGTCTTGAACTTGAGTTGCCCCGACGAGACGCTGTGCGTCAGGCTCCGGAATTTGCCGAATGATCGTTCTCGATACGAATGTGCTCTCAGAGCTGATGAGACTCAAGCCCTCTCCTCGGGTTCTGGCGTGGGTTGCGAGACAACCAGCAACCGAACTCTTTACGACAGCCATTACTGAGGCGGAAATCTTCTATGGAATTGAGTTGCTCACCAAGGGCAAGCGTCGCGAGGGGCTCTTGGCAGCGGCGGAAGCGGTTTTTGCCGAGGATCTGGCGGGGCACATCTTCGGGTTCGAGAGCGACGCAGCGCGCGTTTTTTCTAAAATCGCCGCTCACCGCCGTGCGCGCGGCCGACCTATCAGCCACGCCGATGCGCAGATAGCGGCCATCGCCCAAGTCCGGGGGGCTAAGCTCGCGACTCGAAACGTTGCGGACTTCGAAGACTGCGGTCTTGATGTTGTTGACCCATGGAATGTTTCGTAAACTGTGGCGTGAGGAAGAATTTGCGCGTCGAAAGTGTGCCGCATCTAAGAAATCTCGGTTGTGCTCCGCAAGAAGTCCAGACGCACATAAAAAGGTGCAACTTTCGCGAGCTACGCTAACGTAAACTGTCACCTTCCAGCCGCAACTCGAAGGTTTCGTCGCCAACCGTTCATGCCCAGAACCGCACAGCTGCTTCGATCCTTGCCTTCTATCCTTAGTATGAGGTCCTTTTTATCCTCCTGCGAGTCCTGTCAATATCATGACGCCTATGACCAAGGCTTTACGTGCGCTCACCTTCGCGCTTATCGAGTTCTTGGGCGGCATGGCAGTTGTCCAGTTGTCCGAAAGGTTGTTCGATGGGAAGATGATCCATGAAGGCTGCTCTCCCGCAGTCACCAAATCAAGACATTTGCGTTAGCCGGAATGGGTATTTGCTGGCCAGAAAGGCTATTTATCGGCTAGAACGGCAGTCCTACAGAATTCGACGTCGAGTCCTATAAGATAACGAGCGTGTCTGGGAGGGAGTCTGTCTGTAGGTTGCCTTATAGTCTCTTACGAAATGGCTCACGTCATTCCATCCCACCGAGGCGGCGACTTCTTTGACTCTCAAGAATGTGGTTCGCCCGCCCGGACAATCTGCGATATCCGTGCACATCGGTGGCCGCGCTTGAAATCTGTGCCAGAAGTCACTTCGGAGTGGTCGCCCCAAGTTGCCGCAGTTGCTGCCTGGCGATGTTGGCACGAGCATCCTTGGGCGCCTCGCTCAGAAACTGTTGGTATTCCTTTATTGCTTCGTCGGGCTTGCCGGAAGATTCCAATGCCGTGGCTGCGATCATGTGAGCGTAAGCATAAACAGGCGCGTGGTCGTTGAAATCATGGACACGACGCGCGGTCAGGATCGCGTCTTCGTATTTTTTGTTCGGCGCCTCGGCATAGGCCAACAGAGTAAGCGTCTTCAGGTCTTTCGGGTCCAGGCGGTTGGCATCGTGCAGTGGAGGTTCTGCGGCCGCGTAGTCATGCTGCTGGATTTCCAGCAATCCTAGGTTCTGGAAGGCGAGACTCAGTTGTGGGTTCAGCCTGCATGCGGTCTGGAATTCCTGGCGCGCGTGTGATTTCGATACTCTGATTTGGCCCCTTTCGATACTTTGATTTGGCCCCACCCTACTGAAAACCGTATACCGTGGACTCTGCTTCGGGCTTAGCCGCCCCAAGGGAGGACTGGTGGACAGGAGAGCCAAGGTGGAGCTATACGAGCAGATTCGACGGGAGTACGAGCATGGTGGTGGAACGATCCGAGGAATCGCTAAGAAGTTGGGGATTCACCGGCGGATGGTGCGTGAGGCGGTAGTCAACGCAGTTCCGGTAAAACGCAAAACACCGGAAAGAGAGAGACCGAAACTAGAACCGGCGATGGCCTTTGTCGATGCGGTTCTAGAGGCGGACAAGACGGCACCCCGGAAGCAACGGCACACGGCGCATCGGATCTGGTGTCGAATCCGGGCGGAGATGCCTGAGGTGGAAGTGGCCGAGTCCACCATTCGACGTTACGTTCGGGAACGGAAGACCCAGTTAGGGTTGCTGCAGCGCGAGACTTTCATTCCGCAGTCCTACGCTTGGGGGCAAGAAGCGCAAGTGGACTGGTACGAAGCTTACGCCGATATCGGCGGAGAGCGAGAGAAGGCATACGTATTTTGCATGCGCAGCATGGCCAGTGGAGGAGCGTTCCATTGCGCGTTTCCGCACTGCAGTCAGCAGGCATTTTTGGAAGCGCACGAACTGGGGTTTGCATATTTTTTGGGGGTTTTCAAAACTCTTCGGTATGACAACCTGAAGAGTGCGGTGAAGAAGATACTGCGGGGACACCAGCGAGAGGAGACGACACGATTCATCGCCTTCCGATCACATTGGGGTTTTGAGTCGGAGTTCTGCACCCCCGGCGAAGGGCACGAGAAGGGCGGAGTGGAAGGAGAAGGGGGGTATTTTCGTCGGAATCACATGGTGCCGGTGCCACAGGTGGCCAACTGGGAGGCCCTGAACCTGCACTTGCGGGAAGAATCCAGGCGGGACGAGGAGCGTTGGATCGGCGAGCGGAGCCAGTCGGTAGGCGCAGGAATGGCGGTGGAGCGAGAACACCTGCGTGCCCTGGCGGAGGAAGGCTTTGATCTAGCGTCGGTACATTTTCCGCAGGTGAACGGGAGCGGATGTGTGCGAGTGCTGACCAACTTCTATTCGGTTCCCGTTCCGGTGGGCCTGGAAGTGCAAGCCAAAGTGCACTCGGCGTACGTGGAGATCTGGCACCAGGGGCAGTGTGTGGCCCGACACGAACGCTGTTTCAACCGGCAACAGAAGGTCCTGAACTTGGAGCACTACCTGGAGGCGCTGACCAAGAAGCCCGGGGCTCTCGCGGGTTCGACCCCGCTGGAGCAGTGGCGGGCACAGGGGCGCTGGCCGGCGAGCTTCGATCGTTTTTGGGAGGCGCTGAAGCAGCGCCGCGGCCAACAAGATGGAACCCGAGCCATGATCGAGGCGCTGCTGCTGGGCCGTCAGTATGGCTATCCAGCGCTGAAGGAAGCGCTGGAAAAGGCTCTGGATCTGAGTTGTTTTGATGTCGAGGCCTTGCGTTTGCTGTTGACCGCGGAGCGAAGTGGGAAGCGCGAACCGGGAGAAGCGGTCGAGATCGGGGCCTTGCAATCTTATGACCGACCGCAACCCACCACCAAAAACTATGACCAGCTGCTGGAGAACTATCCGGCGAGCGGGGTGATTCAATGAGCGCGGCCACAGTTCCCGTACAGCAAGCCACAATCCGGCAGTATGCCAAACGACTCCAACTAGTGACGATGGCGGGACAGTTCGCAACGGTGGCGGACCAGGCCATTAAAGAGAAACAGAGCCATCTCAGCTATCTGGAAGTGTTGTTGGGGATGGAAGTGGAAGAGCGAGAACGCAATACCGTGGTGCGACGCATCAAGGATGCGCACTTTCCTAAAGTGAAGACGCTGGAGGGGTTCGCGTTCTGCGATGCTCCGCACATTCCAGTTGCTCTGGTGCGGAACCTGGCCGAGGGCGGCTATTTACAGCGCAGTGAGCCGATCATTTTTCTTGGGGAAGCCGGAACCGGCAAGACCCACTTGGCGACGGGACTGGCGGTGGAGGCTTGCCGGCAACGGAAGCGGGTGCGTTTCACCACCGCGGCCGAGATGGTGAACGAACTGACGGAAGCCAAGAACAACAGTGAACTCAATCGGGTCACGCGGCGGTGGACACGATACGAACTGATCGTCATCGACGAGATGGCGTATGTGGCGATGCCGGAGACCGCCGCGGAGTTGTTGTTTCAGATCATTGCCGGAAGAGCGGAACGAGCGGCCGTAATCGTCACCACGAATCTGCCCTTCTCGGAGTGGACCACGATGTTCCCCAACGCGCGGCTCTGCAAAGCGATGCTGGACCGGCTGACCGATCAAGCCCACATCATCGAGACCGGCACGGAATCGTATCGCTTCCGAAGAACCCTGGAGAAGAAGAAAGGCGGCAAGCCATGACTACGAAGCAATGGTATCGCGCGCACCTTCGTTGGGCCGTAATGGTGGAAGGAAAAGAAGGGTTACGTGGCTGGAAGGAATCGGTTTACCTCTTCTTAAGTCAGGACCACGATACGGCATTGCGCCGAGCTCTCGAGATTGGACGAAGCCACTCAGGACGAGCATCAAGAAGGACGAAGGTGGGTAGAAACCAGGCCGACATCGTGACCTTAGATAACCTGGGAAGCAATCCAATCGAGTTCGAGGTCAACTTGGGTACCAAGAAGCCCGTCTTGGGTACCAAGAAGCCCGTCGAACACCTCCCGTTTGAACACGTGTTCGATCCGGAAGGGGCAACACCGCCGACGATGTTCTGAGGTTTGACTCGGGCTAGCAGTCCGCAGAAGTTAAGTGACGAATTCATGATTTTTGCAGAAACAAAAACGCGGCGGCCGCCGGGCTGTGGAAAAAGCCGGTCCGTGGAAAGCGAGGAAAACCAAAAGCAGGTTTTCCTCCCTTCCCACCGCCCTTGGAAATCGCGCACAACCCGCGCGATTCCCATTTTTCCCACAGCCCCGACTG
>Ga0209154_1000218_pt1 | contig 41146 bp, 39 predicted proteins | sample GraSoiAngelo_121_FD_185878 | JGI IMG/M metagenome (GOLD analysis project Ga0209154, IMG submission 185878) | Grasslands soil microbial communities from the Angelo Coastal Reserve, California, USA - 14_0919_12_20cm (SPAdes) (version 2) | ecosystem: Environmental > Terrestrial > Soil > Grasslands ... | reverse complement strand
CCTGTTTCCCGTTCCCGTTAGAGTCACGGGATAAACTCGGTCACCTTTTTCCTGCAGTAAGGGTGTGACTTTCTTCCAGACCCAACCTCCAAGCCAAGCTCCTGGAACGAGAACGAATGTCGACAAATAGATCCGCCTGAATGGGGTCGATTTATCCTATGAGGACACTCATCATTCTGAAGATCGTTTCTTCGGACGGAGCAGGAGCAGCATGGCTCCTAGGAAAGGGGAGAGAGAGCTGCTCTTCCACGAGTTTCCCATTGTGGTGCTAGGCGCTGGTTCTACGACGTGTCAATGCAAGGGCTATAGCTACAATGGCGAATACAATCAATACGATCGCCAAGCCGAAGAGTATGTTTCCAGATAGACCGCCTGCATACACTGGCATTGAAGAGCCGGACCCGGAAGAGGTCGGGCCAGACCCGGTCGAGCCTACGTTAAGCGGAATTGATGTGGAATGTGATACGGCGCCGCTAGACTCCGTTATTGTAACGGTGTAGGCTCCGGTTGATACAGGCGTTGAGTAGAGTCCCGTCGATGCAGCGGAGATGGTGAGTGTCGAAGATGCCGAACCGCTCGAAGGTAACGCGACGCTGGTCAAACTGAGAGAGACTGTAGGGCCGCCGGGAGAAACCGTAGCGCTAAGCGCGACTGTCCCGCTGAAACCGTTGAGACTTGTCAACGTTAGAGTTGCGGACGCAGACGAACCTTGAGTGACGGTTAGCATGGTTGGGTTCGATGTCGCGCTAAAGTCTGGTCCTCCATTATTGGTCGATTGGACAACTAAGCTACCAATCATATGCTGTAGATGTATTGAGCAGTAGTAAGTGTAGGTTCCAGACGCCATGTCAGCCGTGAATGTGAAAGTAGTGGATGATGAGAACTGGTTTGAACACTTGTCTATTCCGCAATTCGGGTTGGGGATGATCCCTGCATGTGCGACATCTATCACGAAGGTGTGTGGAGCGCCATCGGTACTGACAAGATTCACTGCAACAGAATCTCCTTGCATTAGAGATATCGTAGGACCAGGATTGGTCCCATTCCAACCTGTAGCAAAACTTCCCTTCAACATGATCGTCCGAGATGCTGCGTGGGCGTTAGGAACCGCGGTCTGGATTCCGAACGAAGCCACGTAGACAGAAGCCAGGAACAGTGTGGCGAAGACGACGATGACGTAAGTAGTTCTTCTCATTTTTCATCGCCTTAACACTTCCATCGGGCTTAGAATAGTCTGCTACCGCACGGGGTCGGCTGGCACCCAACGCGTTAATACTCGGAGACACCAACCTTGCTCGCATGCGGAGGCTAGTCGTAGAGATCTCACAGGACGAGATTTCCAAGTTCAGTCCCTCAGCTGAGCTTCTGGAAAAGATAGAATCACTGGAGATTATCTACCATCTAAGGTTCGATAAAGACGGGTTCGCTGGGATCTGCAGAATCAAGGTCAAAGACCCGAATCTTGACCTCAGAAGGCTCGTCGGTGTGGGAGGGCTGGTCAGGCTTGAGCTTCTTTCGGATGAGAAGGATGAGCACATCGTCTACATGGAAACTCGCACAAGAAACATGGCTTGGTTCCGAGGGCCGGACATCCCCGAAGTCTACCTATGCCCGCCGATAGAGTTCAAGGATAGAAAACTGAAGCTCACCTTCGTGGGAAATCTGAATGAAATCAAGAAGCTACTGGCACGAGCAGAAAAGGTGGGGCAGAAGTTCAAAATACTCTCGATGACCGACGCGAGGTTCTCGCCTGATTCGATACTGCATGTCCTGACTGAAAAGCAACGGAGGATACTTTCACTTGCTTACACAAACGGGTACTATGATGTCCCGCGGAAAATAGACTCTGAAGAGCTAGCCCAGATGTTGAAAATTGTCAAATCTACCCTGGTTGAGCACTTGAGGAAGGCTGAGAAGCGCTTAATCACGGATATCATGGGAAAGGAGGAAGAAGCCTTTCCTCTATCCCTGATCCGCAGATGAGTTAATCCTCGGCCCGCTCGCGTCGGATTGGACAGTTCTTCCGATAGACTCTTCGAACTGGGACATCAAGGATTGCCTCATCTGTTTTCGTAACCTGGCGAACCTTTCAAACTGGCCTTCGGGAACGGCTACCATGCAGAACGACTGGAAGAGTTTCTTACCTTCCACGCTATGAGCAGATATGTCGACAATCTCAGTCCAGTACGTTTCCCTGAGCGGATCATTTTCCACTTGCGCAGAAACATTCACGACACCTCTCACTATGGCAGGCAGAATGCTCTGGCTCTGAGATCGTTTAGGAATGCTTGGCGTAGTCTCATCCATCTGAACAATTGGCCCGGTTTTGTAATAGACTTCTGCCGCACAAGTTCGGCAATTCTTCGTATCCAAACCCGAACACGGTCGGCGACAGAGTATTAGCGTCCGAGATAGAGACATGAAGAGCATGTCGTCGACCCAAGAGAAGCGCGTTCTTCGATGGGGCGGTCTAGCTGGAATCCTAGGTGGCATTGTCTTCATCCTTGTCCCCGTAGTACAATTTGGCTTCGTCCCGCCGGCGCCGTCAGACCCGCAAGCCGTGGTTGCGAGGTTCCCTAGTATCAGCGTTCCGCTTACAGTTGGAAACAACATCAATCTTGTCGCGGATATCTTCATACTCGCCCTCTTCCTTGCACTCTATCGAGCGCTCCGAGGAATGAGCCTTGCGCCAGCGCTCTTCGGAACCGTGCTCAGCGTTCTGGGTCTAGCAGTGCTCTTTACCGAGACACAGACTCAGGTCGCTTTCGCACCGCTCTCAGACCTCTATCATTCTGCAACAGTGACTCCTGTCCAGCAGGCGGCTATCGCCGTGACGTGGCAGGCGACTCAGGCCATGTTCTTCGAATTGGACGTAGCTGCGGGTCTGCTCCTGTCGATAGGTTTCATCCTGCTCGGCGTAGCTATACTACAATCTCCGGGGTTTGGCAGACGCCTGGGCGGATTGACCGTGATGCTCGGAGCGGTTTCGCTTCTTGGAATCTCTCTGATCCCAGTACTTGGCGAAGCCTCCATCGTGGCAGTGCTTGCTCTTCCAGTCTACGTGGTTCTGCCTATCATTCTTGGCCGTAGAGTGTACACTCTCTCAAAAGCTACGTAGACGTGTGCAGGCAAACCTCAATCGGAATCTGAGGGGCGCGGCCCGACTAAGTACAAGTGAATTGCTCCCCCCAGCTCTATTGCTTCTTGGAAGACTTGGCGAGAGGCAGCAGAAGGCGGTTGGGGACTCTCAGGAACAGCCTTCGGACGCCAGGAGTTCGCGGCACTCGCCGCCAAAACAGCCGCGGCGCGACAAGTAAGCGAACAACTAGCGTAGGCTCTCCGCTAGAGGGCTCCCCGGTTCGGAAAGACTTACAGTCTACTGATAGCCTAGATCCAGGTGGAGGAGTCCTCTCTGCCATTTGCCCGGCCGATTCTTCTCTACGATAATGATTGTGGAATATGCTCCCGGTTCGCCCACATCGCTGAAAGAACCTCGAAAGGCTGGATCGATACTGTGGGCTTATTCACAAGGCGCGGAATGACAATCAAGTCTGACTTCTTCAGTCCGAAGGATCGTCCGGATGATAATTTCTGGCTCCTCGTTGGAGACGTTGGGTATGGAGGGAGAAGCGGTCTACTGCCGCTCGCACGAGAGATAGTTAGAGGGCTAGTCCTATGAGCGAGAGAGAAGGAGAATCGTGCACTCGACCCAAGAATGCCTTGAGCAGAATCCTTGGCACCTTGCGTCGGGGCAGAGTGGTCAGGAGAAAGACCACCTTCTAAGTAGAAACTGGATCGCGATGGCTGACAGACAATTGTAGTTCTTGCGAGAAATAAGGCTAGAATCAGCCCTGATCCGGGATCTGCGTGGAGCATTTCATGTGAAGCCCAGTTCACGCTTGCGCTAATACAGTTGGATGCTTCTTGAAAATCGGCTGATAAGCCCGTTTCTCTGCGACGAAACAATAATCTCGCCCAAAAACGTTTCAGGTAGGAAATAGACCCTTCCTAGAATTTACAAAAAAATTCTTTCCCGCGACACAAAACTCGACTCTGGGAGGAAATTAACAAAGCGTAATCTTTTCTCCATCCAGGGCCCTTGAGAAAAGAAACCCGCAGACTGTACCGTTAGGAACTGGACAATCGCCGAATGAACGTGGATCGGAATCTGGGCAGGCGTTTTCTGATCCCGAGACTTTCACGAAGAGCCATAGGCTCGATTTCCACTCTGGAAAAACAGTCGACCAGCCTATTCTAAGCCGTGAATCGGAAGACTCGCCTAGATCAGTTTCGACCGGCGGGACCACCCTCCGAAAAAGGGGGGCAGCAATTTTTTTCTCGCGACGCAGAGTGCGAGTCTGAGAAGGTTAGGATACTACTACATGGTCAATGTCGAAGTAGCGTTTTACCAGTAATCGGGTCTTGTCAATGGTCCGACCGTTCTTGCCGATCGCGATAGCCTTGTCTCGTGGGTCGACCTCAACCACGACGATCTTCTTGTCGGGCCTCTCAGTCACCCGGACCTCTTTCAGCCGCGCTGGCGCCAGGCTATTCCTAATCAACGCCTCCGGAGTCTCAGCATACTCGACAACTTCTATCTGGCGGCTGGTCATGCGCCGTAGCATGTTGATGTTCTTCCCGCCTTTTCCGATCGCGAGGCCCATGTCACCTGGCTTCGCGACGAAGATTATCCTCTCCAGTTTCTCGTCGATAATACAGTCTTGAGTAGTAGCACCGGTGATGCTTTCAAACAGGGCCATGTACTTCATCTCCTCGCTCGTCAGCTTGATCTTGGGCTGGAGCATCACTTTTTCTCAGCGACCAGCTTCAAGACTTCAGAATCCCCCGGCTCCCTAACGACCATCGCGGAGACCGGAAACGGCTTTTCACAGACAGCTCCTAGATCTAGACTGGAACCGGGAAAGACATAGACTGGAATCTCAGACTGTTCAGCGTTGTGAAGAATCTCGTCCCGGTCGGCCTCACGAATGTTCTTCGCCAGAATAATCATCTTCGCCCGTGCAAACCCGGAGCTCACCAACGCGTCCTTGCTTCCAAACCCGACCTTACCAGTCTTCACAGCCATGCGTATCTGCTTGTTAATGTCGACCAGAGCCTACTTTCCTCCCTTCCGCGGCATCATCATGGACACCTCTATCAGACCAGTGCCCATGGGTATCTGCTGACCAACAATCACGTTCTCCGCCACACCCCGCAGAGTATCAGTAATACCCTTGACCGCCGCATCCACGATCGTCGGGATCGTAATCTCAAACGCCGCCTTAGCCAGAGTGCTCGCCTTCTCGCCGCTGACACCGTGACGTCCCACCTGCAACACATCACCCGACGACGTCATCATGTCCGCGACAAGCATCACATGCCGAACATCAACATCCAGCCCCTGCTCCTCCAAGACCCCCAGCGCCTCCTTGACAATGACATTCCGCGCTGCTTCTATTCCGAGCACGACAGCCGTCTCGTTAATGTTATTGCTCACAGTCCTAGACGTATCCACCCCGGGAACCTCCAGAGCGAGCGCGAGGCTCGAGCCCTCAGTCCGGACGATCCATTCACCCCTCTCCTCTATCACCAACGCACGCTTCACAGCCGGAATACCCTTGATATGAGCGACCGTCAGCTTCCCCGCGAGACGTCTAAACTGTGGAATCTCAAGATCCTTAGTCTTGATCTCCACCGAATACGACTCAACCTTAACATCCGCATTCGCCAGAGCCAGCGCCTCCCGGACCTCTTGAACCGTAACCTCCCTCTCCCTCATCGCCTGCGGATTCAGCTTAACATCAACCCTCATACGAGTAACATCCGTCTCGAAAGAGCTGGAAATATCTCCCAGAGTAGTATGAGTCAATAGCGTCGCAACCTCCTGAGCCTTCTCCCGGCTCATACGATGCTTCGGGTCCAGAAAGACTGTCATGTTGGGTGTTGAGGGAATCTTCCGCGCGTCCACGATCTCGATCAATCGTGGTAGACCGAGAGTCACGTTCTGTTCTCTGACTCCTGCGAAGTGGAAGGTCCGCAGAGTCATCTGCGTACCCGGCTCACCGATAGACTGGGCTGAGACTATTCCCGCTGCCTCGCCCGGCTCCACTAGTGCCTGCTTGTAATTCTCCAGTGTACCGGCGACCGCGTCGTCTACTCCGGTCTTGGTGAGTTTCGCGTTGAGCAGTGTCTGTCTCAGCTTGCCGAGAGTGAGAGGGGACAGAACTTCCTTTGACGTGTCGACCTGTTCCTCGACGTACTCTTTCCCGGCTGCTGTTCCTTTCTTCATGGTGAGACGGACGCGTTCGACTAGCCTGTCTATGTTCACTGACTTGCCATGGTCGCTCTTGGCGACGTCGACCCCGTCCTCCCCATACCGTATCTGGATTATGTTTCCCCGAGAGTCTCTGACCGTCGAGTCGTACTCGACTCTGAGATGCTCGAGAGCGTTGATGAGACGGCGCTGCATGTACCCGCTCTGCTGAGTCCTCACTGCAGTATCGACCAGTCCCTCTCTTCCTCCCATTGCGTGGAAGAAGAACTCTATCGGTTCCAGTCCATCCCGATAGCTGTGGTAGACGAAGCCGCGAGGGGCAGCTCGCATGTCTCCCGGTTTGAAGAAGCTGAGAGCTCTTCCTCTGTATCCCCTCAGGATTCTCTTTCCCCGAATAGACTGCTGACCCACGTTCGCAGTCATCTGCCCAATGTTGAGCGACGAGCCTCTCGCCCCCGCTCTCGTCATTATTACGCCGCTATTGTCCATCTGGAAGTACTGGTCTGCGTATTCTCCCGCGACATCCCGAGCTCTCGACAGCTCGTTCATGATGTAGATTTCTAGAGACTCTTCAAGAGATTGTCCCGGAAGACGTTCCAGTGTGCCCTTTCGATAACTCTCAATGTACTCATCCACCTTCTCCTCAGCCTTTGCAATCGCCTTTGTGATCTTCTCCTTGGTAGCTGGTGCCAGCTGGAGCTCGTCCATTGCATAGGTGAATCCGCGTAGAAGCATGTACCGGTCCAAGAGTCTTGTGGTAGCGTTTAGGAACCTCCTAGCCTCCTCCGCCCCGTAGTCCTTGACGATTCGATGGAACAGACTCTCAGACTTTTCCGCGCCGATCGAGGCTTTGTCGATCACGCCCTGTTCGAGGATCCCGTCTTTGATGACCACGAACGCGTCGTATGGACAATCATGCATGACACCCTTGTCACAGTCCTGGCACTTGTAGTAGCTCGAAAGATTTGATTTTGATACGAAGTTGAACCCTTTCGGCAGTACGATGCTGAAGATCTGCTTCCCAGTCCATCGCTCTTCCCCCTTTACCGTGACCGGTTCTGGCATCGGACCTTCATAGCCCGCGGCGGCGATGAGCTTGGACACGTCCTGGCGGTTGAGCATCGTGGATTTCTGCGTTAGCAGAAAAGCTGCGGTCAGGGAGTCGCGTATTGCCGCAATTATTGGTCCACCGTACCTTGGTGAGAGAATCTGGTCTTGCACCTGCATAAGGAGTCGGGCTTCAGTCCGAGCCTCTTCTCCCTGCGGAACATGCAAGTTCATCTCATCACCGTCAAAGTCGGCGTTGTATGGAGTGCACACTGTAGGGTTGAGCCTGAACGTTTTGTAGGGGAGCACTCGGACTCGGTGTGCCATTATTGACATTCTGTGAAGGCTTGGTTGACGGTTGAACAGTACAATGTCTCCGTCTCGGAGATGTCTCTCGACGACGAACCCGGGCTGAATGGCTTCTGCGACAACTTTTCTGTCGGTGACGAATTCGAGACGGACCCGTCTTCCATCCGGCCGGACAATGTACAATGCTCCCGGATAATTGTCCGGGCCGTTATCGATCAGCCGCTTCATCTCCTCAATATTGTGACCCGTGACTTTCTCGGGAATCGTAAGCCTGCTCGCAACATCTAGTGGGACTCCAACCTCGTTGATGTCGAGGTTGGGATCAGGGGACACGACTGTCCTAGCTGAGAAGTCGACCCTCTTTCCGGACAGATTTCCTCGGAATCTGCCCTCTTTCCCCTTCAGCCTCTGAACCAGGGTCTTGAGCGCTCTGCCTGACCTATGTCTGGCGGGAGGGAGACCTGAGACTTCGTTATCAAAGTACGTCGTTACATGATACTGGAGCAACTCGTGAAGTTCCTGGATGATATTGATGGGCACACCTGATTCGAGCGCCTCTGAAAGTTTCTGATTGATCCGTATGATGTCGACAAGCTTGTGCGTCAGGTCGTCCTCGGATCTGATTCCAGACTCAAGAGTTATACTAGGTCTTACCGAGACAGGCGGGACGGGCATTACTTGAAGGACGGCCCACTCTGGCCGTGCGGCCTTCGGGTCTAGACCTAATAGGATGAGATCGTCGTCTGTTATCCTCTCCAGTCGCTCTCGAATTGTGCTGGGCGTTAGGCGTACTGCTCCGCCTTCCGCGACAATCTCATGGAAGGTCGTTGGTTTTCCATGCTCGATAGGATACTGTTTCTGGCTGCAGTGAGGGCACTGCTGGGTTTTCTTCGCGTCTCGGATAATCTCGTCCAGAAACGCGTCGGGTACGGTGTTGAGCCGCTCTTTCAGTTCTGCATATCTGGCCCGGTATTTCTCGATCTTTTCTTCGGTAAGTAGGATTCTTCCGCAGTTTCTACATGTAATTGATAGGAGTCGATGTGTTAGCTTTGCGAAGCTGACGTGAATTACGGGTTCAGACAGTTCGATGTGTCCAAAGTGTCCGGGGCATGCGGAGGCTGTGTTCCCGCAGGTCTTGCACTTTTGTCTTGGTTCGAGGGTTCCTAGTCTGCCGTCCATTAGACCCGAGACGATGGGCACCCCATCCTCGTCGTATGTGTCTGCAGCCTGCACCTCTACGGCTGATATCTTCCTGAGCTCTGTTGGAGATAAGAGCGTGAAGCGTATGCTCTGTATGACCTTGGCTGTCTCGTCTACGGTTGCGAGTGCCATGGCTTAGGCCCTCTCCTCGAGGTTCAGTCTAGGCGCAATCCCGAGGGCCATGAGTTCCTGTACCAGTAGTTTGAACGCGTAGGATATTGCGACGGGGGAGATCTGGGCTTTCTCTGCGTCTATTCTGCAAATGTATTTGTTCTGTTTAATATCGTGGTATGCTAGGGTCCCGCAGACTTCGCAGACATAGGCTATGTACTTGTCAGACTCTTCGAGCAGCCTGTCTCGCAATAGTGCGCTTGCCCCGTGTCCGATGAGACAGTCTCGTTCCATTTCTCCGAATCTAAGACCTCCGCCTCGAGCTCGTCCCTCGGTGGGCTGTCGCGTGAGCATTTGGACCTGGCCGCGGGCTCGCGCGTGCATCTTGTCTGAGACCATGTGGTGCAGTTTCTGATAGTAAACGACGCCTATGAACAGGTCAGCCGCAAGTTTCTCTCCAGTAATTCCGTTGTAAAGTGCTTCTCTACCACTACTCTGGAATCCTAGCTTGGTGAGTATGTCGCCGATGGCTTCAGGGCCAATGTTTTCGAAAGCTGTCCCATCCACAATCTCGCCCATCTGCGACGCAGCCTTTCCTCCCAGAGTCTCGACGAACTGGCCGATTGTCATTCTGGACGGTATGGCGTGTGGGTTGATTATCACGTCTGGAACGACGCCGTCAACTGTGAATGGCATGTCTTCCTGAGGCACTAGGAGCCCGATGACTCCCTTCTGTCCGTGGCGTGAGGCAAACTTGTCGCCCAGTTCTGGGATGCGTAGATCCCGGACCTTTACCTTGACAAGCTTGCTACCTTCAATCGACTCCGTGACGAATATCTGATCTATAGTGCCTTGTTCAGAAGGCCTCATGGTCACAGACGAGTCGCGCTTAGTTGGACCCTTGACCTCAAACTCTCGATACTCTTCCAAGAATCTTGGAGGACTCGTTCTACCTACTAGGACAGTGTTTCCGGTAGTCTCTGCTTCGGGCGAGATCATACCGTCTTCTTCCAGAAGACGGTAGTAGCGGTCTCCTCTGTAGCCTCTAATGCCAGCTTCAGGAATCTCGAACTTGTCCCTCAGACCTCCCAGGTACTGGCGACTCTCCGCCTCGTAGATCCGGTAGAATGTGGATCTGAAGAGCCCTCTGTCTACGGATGATCTGTTGATGATAATGGCATCCTCCATGTTGTATCCCTGGAAGGACAGAATAGCGACTACAACATTCTGTCCCGAGGGGCGTTCTAGATAGTTGAAGATCTCCATCGGTTTCGTCTGCACAACAGGGGTCTGAGGATAGTGGAGAAGATGGGAGCGCGAATCAACCCGGGTAAAAAAGTTCGTGGAGAAAACGCCTAGCGCCTGTTTCGCCATCGCAGACTCGTACGCGTTTCGAGGAGACTGGTTGTGTTCTGGGAAGGGTATGAGGCTTGCCGCTATGCCGAGCATTACATACGGTGCGATCTCAAGGTGAGAGTGGTCTTTCAGCAGTTCATGCTCGTACATTGCCACGAGCGCGTTTTCTTCCTCGTCGGCGTCGAGGAGTTCTACTACACCGCTGCGGACAAGATCCTGCCAGTTTAAGCGTCCATCGTCCACTGACGCTAAGTGTTCTTCGGTGAGTTTGGGTCTCCCCGCGTCTGCAACGATTAGCGGGCGTCGTACTCTGCCGGGGTCGCAGTTGATGTAGAGTTCTTTTCTTCCGCCTTCGACTTCCGGTGGATGATATCCAAAGTTGACTTCGGAACTTATCTTGCCCTGTCGCCGGTATTCCCTCAGCTCTTCGGCCAAGGCCATGGGATCCTTCGAATAGCCAGCGATTATGCCATCGACAACTACCTTTCCGCCGGTCGCGCGGAGTTTCTTGTCGGACTCTTCGATAGGTATGACTCCCATTCGACGAAGCTTGTCCACCATCTCATGGGGGTCGATTCCGACGCTGATGCTACTGGAAAGGGCTAGATTCTTGACCAGTCCGCAGTTCGAGCCTTCGGGCGTCTCGTCAGGGCAGAGTCTTCCGTAATGGGTCGGGTGAAGATCGCGAGCCTCCAAATTAGGCTGGCTTCTGCTAAGGGGCGACTGGAGCCGGCGCAGGTGGCTTAGAGTGCTGACGAAGTTTGTTCTGTCGAGAAGCTGTGTGACTCCTATTCTTCCCCGGACCCAGTTACCCGTCGCAATGGCGTGTTGTACTCGCTCGGTAATTATTCCAGGTCTGATTGCATTTGCGATAGAGAATTCTATGTGTCGTCTGATGGTTATTCTCTCTAGCTGGTATTTCAGGTCACGAGTTAGGTTTCTGAATGATATTCTGAAGAGCTCGGCGAGGAGGGACCCTGCCAGTTTCAGTCGTTTATTGGCATAGTGATCCTTGTCGTCAGGATTCCTCCTCTCGAGTTTTACCTCAATTATTCGCGTCGCGATCTCAGTAAGGAAGAGTCCTTTCTCTTTCCGGTCTGCGGGGACGCGGCCCATGTGCGGGAGGAAGTTTCTATCGAGAACCGACTCCGCCTTTCTGAGGCGGTATTCGTCGACCTGCCCAGGCGCTAGTCTGTTACCGAGATAAAGGAGCGCGTCTCTCTGGTTAGTTGCTTCCAATGATTTTTCGAATGATCCCTCCAGTTCGTTCTGGACAGGCGGATCAAGACTAACTAACTCCGCGACCTTTGCATCTTCTTCGAATCCCAGTGCCCGCATCAGAATCATGAACGGTATATCGCTGGGAATCCCAGGCATCGTAACATAGGTTCCGCCGTCAGCCTTGAGGGTGACTTCTATACGGGCTCTGAAGCCGACGGTTGTTGAGAATATCTTGGCCTTGTAAGTCGGGTTCACTCCAGTATGTTCGACGTCTACGAGGATTCGATTTGCGGCAAGATCTTCTAACGCGACTATTACTCGCTCGGATCCATTTACTATGAAGTATCCGCCAGGATCAAGTGGGTCCTCGCCGACACCGATCAGATCGTCGCTTGAGAGTTTGGAGAGAAGACAGATTCGGGATTTGAGCATGACCGGCAGATCCCCCACGTAGACCATCTCGGGCTGCCCTTCTCGTTCTCCAATGACCGGGATCATCTCCATGTGCAATGGAGCCGCATAGGTGAGGTTGCGGATTCTGGCTTCCGCGGGGTAGATGGATCGTTCTGTACCGTCTACTTCTATTACTCGGGGGGCACCTATCTCGACCTTGCCTAGTTTGATCTTGAGCGGATAGTCTCCTATCTCGATAGGTAGTTCTCCTACTTCATCCATGATTGCTTGGAGTCCGCGTTCGACAAAGTCGTTGTACGAGTCGATGTGCTGCCTGACTAGGCCACTGTCGTGAATGAATTCCTTTGTTAGGTTCCAGAGCTGGGTTGTTGTTACTGCCAAGTTTTCATTCCCAAGAGGCTATTTTTCAAAAATCTTCTACTACGTACCGGTAGAAATCAGACTCGCCTGCGGTAGCGCTTTTCCGTATGACCTTGACAATGTCTCCAGGCTTTGCGCCAATCGCTCGAACGGCCGGGTCTGTTGATTTGACATAAGGGATCTGGAACGGTTTGATATGATACCGCTCTAGGACTTCTTTGGCTTCATTCGGTTTGAGCAGGATGTGTTTGGGGACAAGGTCGTGCTTGAATATGTCATAAGAGGGTTCCTTCTCTTTGATCTGTTTCTTGACCAAGTACTTGCTACTACCTCAGCGGATGGACGGGTGGAGTCCGACCTACCGGGCTGAGCGAGTGAAAGTAATCGGCCGTTTAATAAACCTAACACCTAACCAAAATCAGGGATGGATCGCCCGCCAATTTCGGAAGAAGCTCGCAGAAGAAGGCACCTGCCCTCTGTCTGAAGCTGTCGATGCTAGGGGTGCGGAAAAACGAGCCATCTTCATTACAGAGTACTTTGACGCATCAAATCAAGCCAGCAATCCTACTCACCATCGCTCGCCGCGTATCAAGCGATACGCATTCCAATCGCCATAATGGTCCCCACCTCCTTGACAAAGGGCCCACAAGATCATACCGTAGCAATGGTAAGTCGGTGGCTCAAGCTCTGAATAGATTGCTCTGCACGATATTCTAGCGTTCAAGGCAGGTTAGCTTCAGCCTCACTCCGGAAAAGGCAAACTCTTCAGCAGCAAGGGCACAAGAAGCAGTTTAGGACTTTACGACGCGAGAAGCAATTATTTTTGAGATTTCTCGATTGGTAACGGGTTTGGTAACCGTAAGTGGTAACAGTTGTACTGGGATCTGCGCCCTCCCTCGCAATTATGTGCATTGAGAGCAAGATTCGGAGTCAAACTACTTATTTCGTACTGAAATTCTCCCCGCATGGTCCCGGGCCACCAGAGCAGAACGGATCTGCAACGTTCGGCTACAGAGGTGGCGACGATTGGAGTTGAGGGTCGGAACTGGATCGTCTATTCTCAGCTTCTACTCACTATGTTCCTCTGGGGACTGGCTTGGCCCGTCGGCAGACTCTTGGCGACAAACCTCCCGCCAGTGTCTATTGCAGTACTGAGATACACGATAGTTGTTCCAGTACTGTTCGGGATCCTGAGGCTCAAACGACAACGGCTCAGGCTTGAACGAAAATGGATCGTGAACCTTGTCGTCATGGGATTGTTCTCCACAACCCTCTATCAGATCTTCTTCCTCTACGGAGTCAGATATGCGGCCGCTAGCGATGATTCACTGGTCATCGGTATAGGACCCGTGTTAATAGCAATCATGGCATCGTTCGTCCTCAAAGAGCGCTTGACGAAGACTAAGGGTCTGGGCTTCATCTCAGGACTCGCAGGCATAGGGGTCATCTCTCTACTCTCTCCCAACAACGATGTTCTCAACAGGCCCCTAGGCATAAGCCTCGTCTTTGGAGGAGCAATAGCGTATGCAATCTACACGGTTATCTTGAGAAGGTTTGTGGCATCAAACAGGGCGGACCATCCCGTTTCGGCACCTTCCTCCCTGGCAATCCTCGCATGGATCTCATTGTTCGGCTGGCTCTTCCTAATTCCCCTATCACTACTGGAGGCTCCTTGGACTTTCAGTTGGAGTCCGCTATCATGGCTTGGAATCCTATACCTTGCACTCCTCTCAACTGTAGTAGGCTACTTCTTCTATGTGGTAGGTGTCTCCAAGATCGGAGCCGGAAGAGCAGCAATCTTCGGCAATCTGGTCCCAGTGTTCGGCGTCATAACCTCAGTCCTCCTACTCAAAGAAAATCTCAGCCCATGGCATGGAGTCAGCTTCCTCTTGATTCTGACAGGCGTGGTCCTCGTCAACAGACAGCGGAAGAAGACGCCTGAGACGAGATAGCGATGATCGATGACTTTGCTCGACTATCCTTGTCAACTAGCTTAAACGGACCAGAACTCAGACAGAGGAGACGAGTTGCGGCTAACTCCCCTCGACCAAGACGTTAACGCGGGACGTAAATATCTAAACGAAAGAACCCTCCAGATCGGGCACGTTCTACCTCTGAGCGAGGAAATTTTCAAAGAATACTTCCCTGAAAGAAGCAGCTTCCTCCTCTACTCAGTAAGAGCAGTCGACGCGCTCTTCTATTTTCGGTCGGGGCGAGAGAAATGGACCCCCCTAGCCGATTTCATTGTAGTGACAGACTCAATAGCAGGTCTGAAGGAAGCGACCGCAAAGATCGAAGACACAGCGGTCGCCCAGGAGAAACTAGTTCTTCGAACCCGAATATTCGGATATGATCGCAAAACGGCTTCAAGCACTCAAAGCTCTCGACTACAAGGTAGGCGCATCAATTCCCGGTGGCGTCTCTCTCGACGGAAAACGGTTCGATCTGCACTACCTCTACAAAGAATTGGACGATCGCTATCATCCGAGTATTCGCAGAAGCTACGGTAAACCTGGACTCTACCAGATTCAAGAATCTGAAAAGGCAAAGAATCAGCGGCTGAAGCTCCGAGGCTACCGAAAGGAAGATCGTCCTTTCCTCAACAAGGCTGCCAGCCATCTCAACGTCATCCGCGGGATAGCGGGCGGCGTCTTCGAGGGCACAGTTCCCTGGAGTCCGGGCACTTATGAAGAATGGTTCGACAAACGCGAAGTATTCCCTATAGTGTGCGAGGACGAGTCTATTGGTGAACCTGTAGGACTAGTTGACCTTTCAAAACTGGACCCGGACGTTATGCAGCATATGATGGCACTGGGCATGTACGTCAGGGCAGAGTATCAAGGGCTGGGAGTCGGGACGCTGCTAATGGACGCGATGAAGATTCTGGCAAAGAGACTACATCTTTCTAGGGTCATGCTCACAGTCTTTGAAGGCAACGCTCCAGCCGAGAAACTCTATGCGAAGGCCGGATTCATCAAATGTGGAAGACTCCCAGGGTGGCTACAAGAAGGATACATCAACGAGACTTACATGGTCTTGCAACTTGACTAGCGCCGGCAATCTCTGTCAAGCGTCCTAAAGCGTTAACTACAATTGGCTTAATTGCAGACTATGGCGTCTCTGGGACAGGCCAAGTCTCTCGGTGGAGTCGGCGCCATCCTCGTCCTCATTGGCGGGTTCGTGGGCGCGCCGGGAGGAGTCCTGGCGATCGTTGGGCTAATACTCGTTCTCATAGCCGTGAAATACATTGCAGATGTACTGGCGGACCAAACCGTATTCAACAATATGATCATCGCAGTGGTACTGTCAATAATCGGACTCGTCGCCCTGATCGTAATAGTTCTGAGCGCCTTTTACTCATTCATTGGCTTCCGTAACTTTTCCTTCATGCCCGGCACAGCACCTCCAGTTGGATTCGTCGCATTTGTTACATCGATCATCATCGGTGCAGTCATAGCCTGGGTCTTCTTCTTGATCGCTTCAATATTCTTGAAGAGGAGCTATGAAACGATAGGGACTAGACTCGGCATTGGAACATTCCACACTACCGGACTGCTCTACCTAATAGGAGCCGCCCTGAGCATCATCGGCATCGGTCTGATCATAGTCTTTATTGCAGAAATCCTCCAAATAGTCGCCTTCTTCTCGATACCCGAGCAGATGCCAATGGGTCCACAACCTATGCCGCGACAAATGGGACCCCCGCCGCCAATAATGTTAACAGAACGCCCCAACTTGCGGTAGATTCTGCGCAACTCCGATGAGACTCCATTCGCCTCCGCATCATAACTAAAGTTCGTCACTAATCTTCCGCGATTGTGAAGGGAGCGGAAACAGGTTAGACTGATGTGCCATTTGTCGACGACGTCTTGACGAGGGTCCAAATTAGCCGTATGACTCCGTAGATCACCATTCCTCCGCCAATGATCTCCCATACTAAGATCGACCCGCCTTGGGTGACAGATGCGCGAACGACGACTACGACTATGCCGGATACTATCCAGACAGCACTATTCACGACCCTCCGTAGAATGATCGCCCTCATTGCAGTGGGATTGGACCTGTTCAGAATATTAAGAATAGTCGGCGGCGAACCCCACTTGTCGTTGAGCTAGGCGAAGGGGCTATTTTGCAGATGCCTTATCCGTAGGTTATGATGACGTTGAAGGGCTGGCAGCCTCCTCCTGAAACTGCGCAGTCGGCTGTAGTCCCCGCGTTCCGTGGGAACTGGAGGTTCTGGTAATCAGTAGTATCGTTAACTGCATTTACTGTCATTGTAATGTGATGAGTAGCATCAACTTTGTTGTTGAATATTTGGGTCCTGTTGAAGATCGCTTGGCTCTGGCTGTTTGCAAAGTGTCCCCACAGCAGGAACCAGTCTCCTATAGTGTAGTTCTGATTCTGATCCGTTTCCACGTGAAGCACCCCGCTCGAATCATGAGTATGGATCGGTTGGGCGCAGGACCCATCGAAAGTGACGGGTATGACAACGGCTTGCCCGTTTATTGATATGGCCAAGTTGGGATGAGAATGATAGACAAGAGATCCCGTTACACAGTGGTCTAAGTAGGCCGGGAGCGGAACGACATTTGGAGGTGGCCTCGGAATAAATACAATGGCAACGACGATCACTGTAACAAGGATCCCTACGATTACTATGGTCGTCATGGTTCGCTGACGCCGTTTTCGCTCCACTTCTTGTAGTATCTTTTGCTTTCTGGACTGAGCCACGAGTTCTTCGCTCCACCATCGCAAGGAACTGAATGGGAGCAACTCCTAAAAAACTTGGTTCTGCGCGCTTGAACACTTCCGATGAAAGAATGGCTAACGTAAGGCCCGAAGACAGGGCAGTTCTATTATCACATCTTCGACCCAGAAAGAAGCTGGATTCCTCATTCCTAGATGGCTTATGAGCTATCAAAGGGACCTTTGAGGCCTGGAGAGATCGATAGGATGAATGAAGGAGCTCTAGGACACATCATCGTCAAGGCCCTGCCGATGCTCGTTCCTGAAAGCATTGTCCAGCAGGATGCTGAAAAGAAACGGGTGAAGAAGGGAGTTCTTGGCGGGTCAGAGGAGCGATTCGTCTTTGGGAAAACGCTCTATTTACCCTATCTGGAGTTTAGTTACCAGTATTCAACTGCGAAGGGTTTCTTGTCAAAGCAGAGCGTTCTCGCCCAAGGAAGATCGGCGGTCATGGCACTTCGAGAGGTAAACCTAGGTTTCTACCCTGAACTAATCTCCCTCTTGCCCCAACTTGCCGACGTGGAGCCTGACTCCGATTCGGTGGTGAGTGGAGTCGATTCGACGATTCTTGTCAGCGAGAGGCTGGATGAGCTAACAGGTATGTTGTCTGACTTTGACCACCAGCTGCAAGAGTTGTCGAAACAATATGATTCTTTTACAAAAACTGACCGTGCAAGACAAGAGATCAAGGAAAACATTGATCATCTGAAGAAGACTCGGGATATGCGATGGAAGATGTTCGCAGACGGACTGAAACTACCTTCCAAAATAGATCTGGAAACATTCGAGTTTCTTGAGGGAAGGCTGTTTTACATGCCCTATTTCATTGCAAGATTCTCAGGTGGAGGAGAGTCTAGGTTCTTGGTCTGGGATAGATCAGGGAAGGAGAACGACACAATCGCGGAGGAACTGATGAAGAACGGCAAGTTCCGGGACCTCGTCCAATCGTATGTCACGAAATAGAGGTCTACGTAAACTCCCTTCTCTCGAACAGAAAGAGACCGAGTACAGCAGTGACCACAAAGTAGGCTAAGAGTATGGCTATTCCTTCAGGAATCGTCGCCGCGTATGAGGTGAAGGCGTCGCGCCCAAAACCTTGAGTCATGGTTGTGGGATATGGATCTATGAGTACGTTGGTGATGATTTGAGCACCATAGGTGATTAGGAACCAAGCTTCAATCTTCACCAGGCGCTCTACCAGCGTCTGAATGAGAGTAAATGCAAAGAGGAACAGAATGGCCGTGACCAGGATTGACATTGAGGTGCTCTTGAATAAGGAACTGAAGAAGAACGTGAAGCCAAGAACTGCGATCAGATAGAGCACTGCGAAGAGTAGGGATTCCCACAGTTGATTCGGGATGTTGAGGCCGAAGTAGTAGATGCCGTTGGCTATCGTTATGGCCGCGAAGACTCCGAGCATTACTATCGATGCCGTAAATGCACCGAGCCATTTTCCAATGTATATCGAAGAGCGGCGAAGTGGATTCGCTACGAGGAAGTAGCCAGTTTTGTTCTGGAACTCTCCTGAGATGGCGTCTCCTCCGTAAAAGATGCCTGACAGGATTATCACGAAAGTGATCGAGCCCGCCCACCAGGTTGAGTAGAAGCTCAGAGGTGAAGCCAGGAAGCTCGATGGTCTATAGTATCCGACCAGTGCTGTTAGAAGCCCGCTGATTATCAGTCCTATGATTAGGAGAACGAAGAATCGTCGGGAACGGAAATAATTTACCAGTTCATACTTTGTAATCGTTCCTACTTGAGAAATGCCGCTTGGAAGAACGCGTTTCTTCATATCTGTAAGATTTGGAGAAGCTGGCTGGGTCATGAGTGTGTCACAAGGTATCCTTGATGAGGTTCAGGTAAGTGTCTTCGAGAGCGGACGCGGCGGGACGGAAGCTTATCATGCCAATCTTCATAGTGGCCAGGTCCAGTAGGAGTCGTTCCTGGTTCTGAATACCACCGGAGAAGTGTATTCGAACCTTCCTCGAATCGATCCTGTCGACCGAACTTACGCTTGTCAGAGAAGCGATGTTCCTGTTGGCGCTTTGTTCATCGATGTCCCTTGAAAATTCTATTTCCACTGTATTTGAGCCGGTGCTTGAAAATCTCGTAGTAACATTGGATAGAGTATCATATACGATCAGTTTACCATGGTCAATCATCGCGACCTCATCGCATATTTCCTGAACCTCGTTCAACAGATGCGAGCTCATGAATACGAGTCTGTTCTTTTTCTTTAGGTCCTTGACAATATCCCGGACCTCGGATTGTCCCCTTGGGTCGAGTCCCGTTGTAGGCTCGTCAAGCATGATTACCTCGGGGTCTGAGAGTAAGGCCGCGGCGATGTTGATCCTCTGTTTCATTCCTTTGGAAAACTTTCCAACTTTCTTGTCTAGCCACTCATTCATCTTTACCTCAGCAACGATCTCTTCGATCTTCTTCTTTGCCTCAGCACGGGGGAGTCCTCGCAGGTCCGCGACCATTGACAAGGCTTCTCTTGGCGTGAGGGCGGGATAGATTTCAGGGCTCTCGATCAGTGCACCAACCGAGCCCAAGGCTTTTTTCTTGTTGAGGTGAACATCTACCCCGTTGATTAGAGCCCTTCCTTCAGAAGCTCTGATCATATCCGTGAAAATCTTTAGTGTAGTCGTTTTTCCGGCACCGTTGGGGCCGAGAAAGCCAACACATTTTGAGCCTTCGATTTTCAAGTTGAGGTTGGATAATGCCGTAAAGGAACCATACCGTTTTGTCAGGTTCTCGGCCACAATGGATGGGGCACTCATCGGTTCACACCTAGTCGAGCGATTCCAGCTATCCTGCGATCTTTAACGATTGTGCGCATTCGAGACTCAGCTGACTACCTTTCTGAACAAGTACAGTGTCGCTCCCAGCGTGACTACTCCAATGGCCGCTATTACTCCGTAAGCCTGTAGGATCGTGCTCCAATCAAATCCGATATTGCACACTTTCAAATCGAGACTGCAACCAGTGATTGGGTTTCGAATTGCGTTTACCGCAAAACTGATGGGATTGAAATTTGACACGTTTTGCATCCAGCTTGGCATGAAACCTGCTGAGACTAGTGCTGTGCTCATGAACAAGAGTGGGAAGGTCAGCGCCCCGGCGATGCCGAAGACAGTCTCCGCGCTCTTGGTCTTCAGACCGAGGGCTAGAGATATTCCTGACCAGGCGAGGCCGAAGAAGGCAACGGTGAAGATGACCAGTAGGTAGCCCACGGGACCGGTTGCAGGGTAGACGCCGAGGGCGTAGGCCAGCACGAGTATGATTACTGTTTGAGCTACGACTCTGAAGACATCGCTCAGCAATCTTCCAAACAGAATCGCAGATCTGTTGACCGGCGTAGCAAGCATTTTCGCGAGGAAGCCCGATTTTATGTCATCCACTACAGCGGTTCCTGACTGGAAGGCGCTGGAAAACGCGTTCTGCAGAACTATTCCTGCGGTTGCGAAGGTTGTGTAGCTGAGGGTTCCTGAGCCGATGAAACGGCCGAGGTTGCTGAATAGCTGAGTGAAGAGTAGGAGGAAGATTATTGGCTGAAAGAGGGAGAAGAAGACTAGTATTGGATTGCGTACGAGCTTCTTCATCGACCGGACGAAGAGATGGAACGCATCCGAGAAGAATGACACTGTTTACCGTCTCCTACGGCCGAACATGCCTCTCGAGTTCGCGCTGCTTACTTCTTCGACCCTGATCCTCTTCCCTGTGTGCTTGAGGAAGACGTCGTCTAGGGTTGGAGAGGATACTCCGATTGTTGAGAGTCTAATGTTAGCTTCGTCGAAGGCTCTCACGAGCTCTGGAACCATATAGCTACCGTTCTTCGCATACACTGTCAATCCTACATCAGAATCCACTACATTGGAGACTCCGTCGAACTTCTGTTCTAGGACATGCCGGGCCTTCGTCTTCGTGTCGCCCCCGTTCATGCTTGAGTTCTCGAATCCCAACGAGATCGAGTCCGCTCCAATTTCCTGTTTCAAGTCGCCAGGCGTGCCTTGAGCAACAATCTCTCCAAGGTCAACGATGGCAAGTCGACGACACAATCTATCAACTTCCTCTAAGTATTGTGTAGTGATGAATATCGTGATTCCCTGTTCGTTCAAACGTTTCAGATAGGCCCATATCGCCGCTCTCGACTGAGGGTCCAGTCCGGTGGTGGGCTCGTCTAGAAAGAGTATTTTCGGGTTGTGTACGAGGGTTGTTGCGAGGTCAAGTCGCTTCTTCATACCTCCTGAATAGAAGCCGGCGCGTTTGTCTGCAGAGTCTACAAGATCGACAATCTTGAGAAGTTCATCGACTCGCTCTTTGATTGCGGGTCCATGCATCTGCTGTAATTGGCCTTGGAGAATTAGATTTTCGCGGCCTGTGAGGTCCTCGTCGACTACTGTGTCTTGGTTCTGAACTCCTATAATCTTTCTTATCTCAGGAGCGTCGGAGTCGACGCTCAGCCCTGCTACCGATGCGGAGCCCGAGGTCTTCTGAAGGAGGGTGGTGAGTATCTTGATGGTTGTGCTTTTTCCGGCACCGTTTGGTCCTAGAAAGCCGAAAAACTCTCCTTCGTTAACACTGAACGTGATTCCCTTCACGGCCTTGGTCCCGTCGCCATAGGTCTTGACGAGCTGTGACACGTCGATTATTCCGGGCATTTGACCAGCTTTTGAGAGGTGATTGCTGGGCTGGATATAAACTATATCGTATCAGATACAGAATCCGATAGTACCCTATTCTTGCGCTTCGGATCAAGAGAGCAATGAAAGATTGTAACTGAAAACAAGCCGCTGAAGAGAACACGGAACCTATCTTCTCGCACAGTCAGGAATGACTTCATCAGACGCAGACACCGAGCCATTGGCGCTCTATCAAGCTCTGGAGATTGATCGTTGAAGATACCAGTTGGCATTGACGACATTGCAGTCTACGTTCCCCGACTGTATCTGGAGTTAGCCAGCGAAGAGCATCCAGAAAAGCCCACTGAGTTTTCGCGCGCGAGAGAGTCTGACCCTGCAAAATATCTGCATGGGATTGGGATTGCGAAGATGTCGATTCCAGACACATACCAGGACAGTTCAGTCTTGGCTGCAAACGCTATCTTCGAACTAATCGAGCGGAACAATCTCTCTCCCGCGAATATTGCTAGAATCGATATCGCCACTGAGACAGGGGTTGACGAGTCCAAACCCGTCGCAGCCTACGTTCATGGAATGCTGGAACAGAAGTATGGTAAGGGTGCGCTCAAGAAAACGTCAGGGGTTGAATACAAGTTTGCATGTGTCAGTACGGCTGATGCTCTGGAGAGCTCACTGGACTGGGCATGGGCGGGTCGCGCCAACGGCAGGTCAAGCATTGTCTGCTCAACTGATATTGCCAAGTATCCGCTGAATACTCCGGGAGAGTCCACTCAGGGAGCAGGAGCCGTCGCACTTTTGGTCAGAGAGGAACCGAGATTGCTAAGCTTCGACGACGTCATCGGCACTTACATGGAGGATGAAGACGATTTCTGGAGGCCATTGTTCTCCACGACCGCAGTAGTTCATGGCAAGCATTCAGAGAAATGCTATTTGAAAGCCATGGAGGGCGCGGTTGACGACTGGGCAGAACAGGCGCAGGCTGCCAAGCTGATCAGGGCTGGACCCGGAGAATCATTGGTTGACCATGTTGGACCAATGTCGTTTCACGTACCGTATCCGAAGATGGCTGAGAAAAGCTTCGCCTACCTTCTGAGACACTTCTGGCGAGGACTCCCCCGCTGGACAGAGGTAACGAGCAAGATAGGAAACGAGCCCAAAGTTGCGAGTTTCAGGAAGAGGGAGGAGTTTGAGAAGGCCGAAACGGATTACATGAGGCACTTCATGGAGACGCCGCAATTTCAGACAGTGTACCTAGACAAGGTGGCCGACGGTCTCATTCACGCAAAAGAGAGCGGGAACAGCTACTCAGCATCTGAGAAGAGCTGTCTCTCGATGCTTCTGGAGACGAAGGCCAAGAAGGGTGTCGATCTTGCAGGGAGAAGGGGAGGGTCCGGGAACTATGGCAGTGGGTCTAAAGCAAAAGTTTCGAGCTGGGTCTTCCAAGAAGGATGGAATGAGGTAGCGAAGAAGTTTGGTCACTCAGAAAAGCTGCAACACCGCAGACCAGTGTCTCTGATTGAATATGAGGCGCTTCACGAAGCTGGACCCCTGCCGGATGGGAGAAAGTTTGTGGCAGAACCGGAAAACGAGTTCGTTCTGATCGACGTGACTCCTCAAGGCTACCGGCATTACAAGTTCGCGGATTAGGTCGAAGAGGCCTTTCGGAATACGGTCAGATGAATCCTCTCTCGGTGAGACGATACGCTATTCCTCTCCAGACGCTTTTGCTTAGCATCATGAGCAGTGAGAGGGCTCCAAGGACTCCAGCGATTATGATGGAGGCTATCAATGATATCTCAGAGACTACTATGAGTATGATTACAATGTATGTGGGGATGATGGCAAGAAGTTGTTTAAGGTCAAATTGTCCAGCCATCATTCCTTCTTCTTTGACTTGCTGAACAGCGCCCAGCCTCGCCACTAGGTAAGTTGCTAGTATCGATGCGGAGGAAACTGTGACGAGAAGGACAATGGAAGAGTTTACAGCCTCAGGGACGCCTCGAAAAGCGAGGACTATATTCGCAATGGCGAAGGGCCCTGTTATGGCTAAGGTCGAGACCGCTCTCGAAAGAAGAAGATGCCTCAGGTATACCGCCGGGTCCATGGCAGTAAATGCAAGCCAACCTCTCTCGTTAGAGAACGTTCCCTGAGACATCAGGACGAGAGTGATGATCCCCATGAGAATGGGCAAGACGATGATGACGGGTCTAGACAGGAGATCGGCAAATGGTGAGAGCCCTGTCAAGAAAAGATAGATTGCGGCCAGAGCACTGGAAATAATGAGTACAGTGGATGTTTTTACGCGGGCTGCCCTGTAACTAGTGGAGCCAGCAAGGTTGACTCTCCCAACCAGCTCCAAGAATGACAAATGGTAAGAGTAGATTGCTCGCACAGGACTCTTCCCAGCGAAACTCATTGTCTTCTTGTACTCAGAACTAGTAGCTCTCAAAAGACTCCTCATCGATCCCAGTTCCAGATAGGCCAACTCTCTCAGGGCAACCGGCACTGTTACGGCTGCGAATCCAAACAGCGTTATGCTGCCGTACAGAAGGTCCCCCGTGAAAGGCGAAACGGGAGTAAACGGGTTCCCGAAGATCGATGAGAGGCACCAGATTCCCAGAATTGCTGCGACTCCTGCTCTGACTCGGGCTGAGAGGATATTCGAGACGACCCCAAGTGCAGTAACGACGGCAGCCAAAATCGCTAGGTCAGCCCCTAGCACTATCGTGGTTTGGAGAGTTCCAGCGCCCGCAAGATAGAATCCGAAGAGGAAGAGGATCGTGATGCCAGATCCGACGAATTGAGCTGTAAATAGCGAGAGGCTGAGTTCTCTTCGTTTCAGCGGGAGAGTCAGCAAGTAGTCCCTGTCCGATTTTAGGATGAACAAGCCTCCGAAGAGAAGGCTTACCGCGATGAAGAAGATCGAAGCGCCTACAGCGTAATACGAGAATCCTCCCGAGAATTCCGGAGAGCTTCCCGTCGTGACCGTCCTTATCACAACATCGTAGACAAGGAAGAAGGTTACCAGGCCTAAGAGCGGCTTGGAGAACCGCGTCAGGAGGACGAACTTTACGAGCTTAGCCAGCATTTGTCATTAGCCTTGCAACGACGCTTTCTATCGGCTCCTCACCCTGTTCCAGACTCTTTAGCATGTCAATGGTCCCGTTCCAGACGATCTTGCCCCTTGAGATCATAATGACCTTCTCCGTAAGACGTGTGGCGATTGACATGATATGGGTGGAGACTATCTGGGTCGAGTCCAGAGACTTTAGCATCTTGAAGACTCTCTCTTGAGTTGGGATGTCGAGATAGTTTAGCGGTTCATCAAGCAGAACTATTCTCGGCTTGTGAATGAGCGCTAGAGCAATGGCCAGTTTTTGCATGTTCCCGCGGGACAGCTTGCCAACCTTGGCCCGTTCGTATTCTCGGAGGCTCAAATCATTCATGAATCTATCCGTCGCTTCGCGCACGTCTTTTACTCCCCGAAGTGCTGCTATGTACTCCAAGTTTTCCCTGACAGAGAGTGTACGGTACGGTGTTGCATCTTCCGGAAGGTATCCCAGAATAGACTTGGCTTCCGAGCTGAACGGTTCGTAGCCATTGATACTTATCGTCCCGGTATCAGGTTTCAGGAGACCTACGAGAAGTTTCAGAGTTGTTGACTTGCCGGCGCCGTTTGGACCTAGAAGAGCATACCTCTCGCCGCACGGTATACTGAATGAGACGTCATCGAGCGCGACAGTCTTGCCGTAGGATTTCGTAACAAACTTGGCTTCTATGCACACCTGCCCAGACAATGCCACTAGACTCGTCTACTTCTCGCGGACAACGGATCATTCGACGCCTTGAGCTAGATACGAATTGTTCCCGATTAATAATCCACATCTTCATTCTCGCATGGCTGAAATGACTCTTGGATTAGAAAGGCCTCGCTTCGCGGCTGTGCGAGAGAACAAGTTCATTTCTAGGAGTCAATACCACAGACAGGCGTACCCAGTTTCAATCGGTTATTCAATGAATATTTCGATAGCAGTCATGCACATGAGCTTGCTTGGGCAGGGCCGGTCGGATGCAGTGGACGATGTCGTTCTGGTTTTCAGACCTCCTGAGAATCCTGCGGCCCAGATGGCTGGGATTACACCATTCAAGAGTCTTAGGCTTAAGCTGGATGAGCTTCTGGATTGGTTCAAGGGTCTCAACGTCGATTCAATAGAACTCTGGATCGAGGGCGCCTATAGATCAGGGAATCGGACTGAGCTATTTCTCTCCCTGGAAGGGAAAACCGGCGCTAAGCTTACACTCCGGCCTTTTCTAAAACGTGAACAAGTAGTACTTACACCCGGGAAGACTGAGAACTCCTCGGCGCCTGAGAGTTCAGAGCCAGCCTCGAAAGATGCCAAAAGTTCGACTGCGAAACCGGAAACCCCAGTGCGTCAGGCATCGGCGCCTTCTGTCAACGCCTTCTTCTCCCCAGCAGGAGGAATAGAACGGCAGGTGGTCGCCCTAATCGGGAGCGCGGTCGGGAGCATCGAGATGGCCGCGTACGAATTCACGAACATGTACGTCGAGAAGGCCATGCTAGAGGCTGTCAAAAGGGGAGTCAAGGTCGCCCTCGTCCTAGACCGCTTGGAGACACAGGGTCGACAGGCACAACTCCACGACACACTGGAAACAGCTGGGTGCGATGTACGACTGGTTTCACCGCGTGGAGGAATAATGCATGACAAGTACATTGTTGTCGATGGCAAGACTGTAGAGTGGGGGAGCTACAACTATACAGAGAGGGCGGAGAACAAGAATTTTGAGAACGCCACCTTTGCAACTGACAATGCACTTGCCCAGCAGTACCACTCTGACTTCGTATCAATATTCAACCAAGCAAAGCCGGAAGCTCATGGAGTAAGACGCACGATACAACGATTCCTTAGACATCTATCGAGCGGGTCGAGCATAGAATAGGGTTCAGACTGGACGAGGACGGAATCTGCATATCAGGCACAGAGCAATCTAGGAACTGGCTCTTCTTTGCAGTTGCAAATATTCATTCTCCATCCTACCGCCTGATCTCAAGTCGAGGACCTCGAAGAAAGCGCTGTTATTTCCTGATCGAAAATGTCTGATTTTCAGGCTGGGAATCTCTCGGATTTGGACTGGACCCACGTTCCAGTCGGATACCCCAAGGCAATAAAAGAGCTAGCAATTCGAGTATGGCCGCGGGGCCCGTAGTCGAGCCAGGACCAAGACGTGGGCCTTCGGAGCCCAAAATCGTGGGTTCGAATCCCACCGGGCCCGCAAACCCAATTTCGCGAAACGAGCTAAGTAATTGCCTCGTTTCGAGAAACACACTGTGTGTCGAACTTTCCTGTTTTTTGATCCTGTTCAGTTTTGTGAAAGCGTTGAAGACACACGAATCACACTACTACGGCTTTACGAAGCCAAGTGCGTGTAATGAATCGGAATGAAGTAAAACACCTAACCCGCAAGAAAATAGCGTGGCCCCGATAAATCTACGAACTCTTCATTAAGGAAGCAGATTGTTTCCAGTACGTCGGCAATGCCGAGTGACCGAATCGTCATCAGAGAATTGAAGCCTGGCCTTGCTGCGGACTACTTCGACTTCTTTGATGACATCTACGACAATGATCCATGGCTGAATTCTAAGGACAATCCTTGGTGGGGAGGATGCTACTGTGGTTTTTGGGACGACCTCCGTGAGGAAGACGAAATCAACTCATCCAAGGACAAGAGGTCTGCGAATAGGACCGCACGCCTGAAGATGATAGAGGAAGCCAAGGCGTCAGGTCTGCTGGCCTACCAGGAAGGTAAGGTCATAGGTTGGTGCAATGTGGCACCGAGAAGCAACTACATCAACCTTAGGAACTTGAAGGCTGTAGAAGATTCGAGCGAGAGAGTTGGGTCAATAATGTGTTTCGTGGTCTCCGCTGGCCATCGTGGGTCGGGGGTCGCTCCGAGGCTACTTCAGTCCGCGTGTGACTTGATAAAGAGTTGGAGGATTCCGATTGCAGAGGGTTATCCGAGAAATCCAGAAGCGGCGACCAACAGCCCCTACAATATTCCTAAACTGAATTTAGGTTTCAGAGGTTCGCTGAACATGTTCCTTCGGTCAGGCTTCCATGTTCACCGAAATCTGGAGCGATTCATAGTGGTAAGGAAGGCAGTCTAAACAAATCCTAGCCGTGATGCCGCTCGCTTGAACTGGGAGGCTCCTAAGAGCAAACTTCTCGATCGTCGCTTCGTGCATCTAAACGACTACAGTCGCACGCTAATCGCATGCCAATCACTGGGAATGATGTAAGTGCGAAAGTTCGGATCTCCGGCGAGGCGCGACAGATATGATCGAATCGCTCGTTTCCCAGGCAACCTCCCGCCCCATCCCCCAAAGAGTGGGGAGAGATTTGCAGTTACTAGTATGCTTCCAGGACGAGTAAGACGGCGAAGCTGAGGAAGATATCGGGGGTACTCGCGCCAATCACCGTCGAGAAACACAACATCATATTTGCCTTTCAACTTTGGCAGAATGGTTTGTCCTCGTCCGCGGAGGACATGCACACGCTTGGCGAGACCTCGATGCAGAAAGGCTTCCTGAGCTAAGTCTGCATGAACTTGGTCTGCCTCAACCGTCTCCACTAGGCAGTCTGGTCCACCCGCTGAGGCCATCACAGCAGACGTGTAACCGTGGCCACAGCCGACCTCTAACATTCGCCGCGCATGTGTCAACGATGCGACCACTGACCATAGAGGCGCCTGCAACGGGCTGCTCGGATACATGTCGCAACCCCGCCCATGCTTCTTCCTATGTTGGTTCGAAAGTCGATAGAGATCGAGATGAACATCAGCGCGACCGCCATAGATTTTGGCCAGTAGGTCCCTAACCCTTCTCTTCAAGAGGCTCGCACCCCGAATCCTTGTATCCGTACGCTCTGGTCTTAAAGTTAGAAAAGTTCTCCGATTAAATTGAATTGGCCATGAATCGTTAGTGTTGAACCGTGAGTTTAGATCTCACCGAGCCCGTTTGCCTTATTACGGGTCAACCCTAGTTACATTATCCTATTCTGCATTATTGCCCAATTATGATTGCTTGAGTCGTGGTAGGCAATGGACTCCCCAATCGTGCTGTTTGAGAAGAAGAAAAAGCGGAATCATGACGTGGTGTATCTACTCATACTACTGGCAATCCTTCTGGGAACATTCCTCTTCGTAACTGTAGCCGTCAAAACGCTCCTGCGAAGCCTTCCAATCCCATAGAACGTCTTTACCGCTTCCGAGAAAAAAGCTCAGAACAAGCCCCGATTCCAAATCCCGCATCTCCCTTCATTTCGATGCACAACAGGCAAGTAGTACTTATCCTCCGTCATCGACCTGTCGGAGGCACACCTTACAATTTCAGGGTATGCAGGCTCGGCAGTGGTCAGCAACTTTTCCTGCTCATCCTTCCCCCTGGTCGCGAAACTAATCAAGCACCCTCCGCCCGAGATCTGATCGGACTGTACGCGGCTATCAAGACTGGGTAACATATCACGTATCTATCTTCCCAAGGGCACTCCCGATGGTTATTGCAATGGCTGTGGATACTCAGGGAAAGGCTTCCTGGACTGGAAAAGATGTCTCCGGGAGAGAGATCAACCTGCTGAACCAGCGGGTTATACAGTTTACCGATATTGAAGACACATTTCTCGACGTCTGGCTCCAATTGGAGAACGCGAACCTGGACGAACTCGCCGCGAAGGTTCTCAACGCAGGGCTCCTATTCGAGCACTACTTGTCACAGCTCCCCAACGATCCCACCCAACGGGATCCGGAAGAGATCGCTCAGCTTGAAAGCTATCGCTCGGATGCCGGTACTGCTCTAGACGAGGGAAGGGCGGCATTAGCATCTGTGATGACAACCGGTGCAACTGGTTCAACCATGACATCTAGCCTGGCGTCCACGGCGGTCAAAACGGGCACTCTAACGTTCTGGTCTTACCTGGCTTTTCAGGAGTACTTGGCCGTTGCGGCGGGTAACCTCTTGAGCGTAGTGGGCTTTGGGGTTGCCGCCGTAGCTGAATTGTTCCTGGGATTCTGGCTCGCCGGCTACAAAGGCGTGGCGAATCGATCTTCAGGCCGAAACAGGGCTAAGGATACTAGCTAGTGCTCTCGGAAACGCCCCTACTCTACCCCTAGCGGAGTAGCGGATAATGCACCATACTCGGAGATCAGAAAAAAGAGACAACTTCGGAATCCTAGTATCTAGGACGGGCAGTCATTTTCTTGCCCTTCTCTAGCTCCTCTAGCCACTCGGGAATTATGATGGCACGGATTAGCTGTTGGACACTGATCCCTCTGCGTCTGGCTTCATCTGTAAGAAAGCTGTAGACTGCTGGACTAAGGGATTGCATGAATTTTAGCTGGACCTGGCCGCGTGTCATCGACCACCATCGAGAGCTGAAACTTCTCAACTAGGTTGATTAGGCGTGGTGTAACCTACATATCAGAATACTGCATCTGCGGAGAATGCGGCCATTATCTCCCAAGAAAAGACTCGAGGGATTGGCAGAAATCGTCAGTATTGAACCGTGAGCTTCGATCTCACCGGGCCCGCCATTTTAGCTCGCCAGCAAAACTAACTTGAAGTGAATTGAAGCATTCTGAATCATGAGAGAGTAGCATCTCTTTAATTATGGAGCCGCCGCTGTCGAAGTTGCATTACTCATGCCACGTACAAGGCTTTCTGAGAAGGCAATCAAGTTGATCGATGGGAAGAATTTTGGAAATCTTGCCTTTGTGATGTCTGATGGTTCACCGCACGTGAGTCCGGTCTGGGTCGATCGTGAAGGAGACCTGATTCTTGTGAACACAGCCGAGGGACGTGCGAAGGCGAAATATCTGAAAGCCAATCATAGGGTTGCCCTGAGCATTTTCAGTCAGCAGAATCCCTACGAGAAGGTAGTAATCAGAGGGCGCGTGCTGGAAATGACGAATAAGGGAGCGGAAGAACACAACAACAAATTGTCAATGAAGTATCTAGGGACCAGCAAGAATCCGCATCACCAACCGGGTGGTGGCAGAATCCTCGTCAAGATAGAGCCAGAACGGGTAGTCAACGAGTAGCCCTGTCTAATCTACACATCAACCGGTCGGTCAATCCTATCCAAGTTTAGAAATAACGCGGAAATAGGGTTTCTTATTAGAAAAATAGAAGGAAGCTGAAACGCTTCCTCGGGCAGGGGAACTTCTATGGTCGGTTGGTGGGAGTCCAGGTGATGAGAGTCTCGCTGGCGGTTACTCCGTTGATTCTGCTGATCTTCTCAACGGAATTCTCCATGAGCTCATCTTGGCTGAAGCCGTTGAACGAGGCGACAACATCGAACTCTCCAGGAATCAGGTGAGCCTCGACGAGGTTCGGGAAGGTCTTTAGCTTCTGGAGTACGGTTCGGAACTTGCCCTTGACTTTGACTAGAGCATAGGCGAGCGGGGGTTCAGAGGACTCTTCCCTGTTCTTGGCATTAGTAACGTTCTCGATGGAGAACGCTGTCTGCGTGGACGTGATGCCGGTGATGCTTCTGATTTTCTCGACGGTGTTGAATGCTTTGATGGGCTCGTTGGTCTTCAGTCGGATCACGAGGTCGAAGCGTCCGGTGACCGGAGTGACGGATTCTATGTTGCTGACTCGTTTGAGCTGGCTGACAATGTGTCCGAGTTCTCCCTTGGCGTTTGCGAAGACAAAGCTGGTTGATGCAGATTTGGACATTTTTTCTCTAAAGTCGATAGTGCAAGAAGCACGCTATTTTTCAGCGTCTGAACCCAGCAGAACTCCCGCTAGTAACACTTTCCTAGAGAAGTTTTAGAGACGAAGCCCCTTCGATGACCGCCTATCATGAACAGATGTGACTCCTGCAAGAATATTCCCAGGTGCGCTATTTGCGGCTCCTCCTCTGACAGCTTCCGTCATGTTGGCGTGAGAGGGACGGCAAACCGTCTTAGGATTCCCATAATCGACTACAACGTAACATATGACAAGCAGCCCTCTGGAATATGGCATTACTCTCAATCCTGCAATCACCGAGTCTATCTAGCAGCAACATCATCCATCGTGAAATACAACGGCGGACCCCTCTGGAAGGACGGTTACACTTGGCAGGACATTTACTGGGGCAGCTACTATGCTATGCCATCTTCATCGCAATGGATGAAAATGCCAGAGCAAGTTGTCGCGCATCTAGAATCCGATGCTAGCTACTCAGGTGGTCTAAGCCAGTACTACCACGACACCGTCAACGGTCCCAATGGTCCCTTCTACACTGTCGAACCCTACCCATGCGCTCAGCGCTGCAACCAGTGCACGAAGGACGCCTTCGACACCATAACACAGGGACTATCGGAAGAGATGATCGAACTAAAGACAGACATGGACCCTGGGACCGGTTGGGTGATTGGCAACGAAGAAATCTGCGATTACTGCGACGCAAATTTTGTCTGCAATAGAATAGCAACCGGGGAATACGTTAACTCTTGGTATGACAAGAGCAAGAACGCGTGCTGGATAGGCCGAAAATAACGCGAGAAGCATAGTGTTTGGCAAATCGAAGCAGCTGCTCCGCTAGATCGATTGGTGAATTTATCCGGTTGCCTTAAGGTCTGAACGCTCTATCGGATCATGTAACGAGTCTGAGGCCTAAAGGCGATGCGTCTTCGGGAGCCGCCGGAGATGCTTGGACTCATCGGGTATCTCGTGTTTTCGAAATGCGGCCGCAAGATCCAAATTCTCTCTTCCCCTATTCAATTCTTTGACTCTACAGAGAGACACGGCCGGCTGTGCTTCTCCGCTAATCAAGATTCGAAACTTAGAAAAGCCGGAGGGTCCTTGAGCTACCATTTCGCGGGAGCTTCAGGCTTCTCCATACTCTTCCACAAATAGAAGGTCGATATCGAAGAGTAGGGATGCCATTTCTCCGCTAACTCTTCAAACCTATCTCGCGTCGGAAGCTTTCGAAGCCTGTAGTGCTTTTGGGCGGCCTTCCGCAAACCGAGATCATCAACAGGCAACACGTCCGTCCTACCCAGCTTGAAGATCAGAAACATTTCTGCAGTCCATCTGCCAATTCCCCGTACGTTGTCTAGCTCGTTGAGGGCCTCTTCATCAGGGAGATTCTCCAACCTCTTCAGGTCCAGGGTCCCATTCTCAAGTCGCTCGGCGAGATCCTTGATGTAGGAGATTTTCTGCGGCGACAACCCACTCCCACGCAATTTCTCTACATCAGTTGACAAGTATTCTCTCGGACTAGGAACTCTTCCCCCGTAGAGTTGCTTGAACCGGTTTAGAATGGCTCGTGCGGCTGAACCGGCTAGCTGTTGAAAGATGATGGAGCCAACAACCGCTTCATAATGATCATCATCCAATTCGAACTTAACCGGACCCACTCTGCTGATTATTCGGGCGAGAACCGGATCACTCCTCTTCAAATATCGAACCCCCCTGTGCCAGACTCTAGGGTCGGCCAGAGACCCTACGGATTTGCTGCGATAAGGTCCTGGACGGGAAAAGACAGCGTTCTTGACGGCAGATTTTCCTCTGGGCCTCGATGTCTTCTCTGTCCTTGGAAGCCTTTTTGAAACCGTTGTCATCGAGTTCAACAGAAATGGCCCTCTCCGACAACGAAATCACTGGTGCAATAAAAACCGGCCAGTTTCATATTGTTCCTAGAAACCCGAAACTGAATCCTGCAGGTATAGACCTGCGAGCCGATCGGAGTCTGGTGCTCAAACCTGGCCAGCAGAGACTAGTGGCTACTATTGAACGGGTGGAACTTTCCGAGAGATTTCTCGGAATACTCCACATTCGCTCATCTCTGGCAAGGGAGGGGATCGTCGCGAGCCTCGCTCTAGTCGACCCAGGCTTCCGCGGACAGCTCACAGTCAGTCTCCATAATGCTGGAGATAGATTGGTTAATCTTAGGAAGGGCGAGAGGTTCATCCAGCTCTCTCTGTTAAGGCTCGGAATGCCTTCGACACATGCATACGTTGGCAAATATCAGAACAGTCGGGGAGTTGTCAAGAGTCGCCGGAAAAAATGATCCGGTCGCGCAAAATGGAAAACGTTATACAGGGTACACGGGTCTAAAGCGCGAATACAAGCAATGAAGGACACTTCGCGCATTCTAGATCTCAAGTACAAACTCCAAACGATCGAACTCTTGAACTTGGCAAAAGAACAATACACCTACAGAGAACTCTCAGGCATTCTACATTTGCCCGAGACAGTCTTGAGTCGCTACGTGAAAGGCCACGTACTACCAACCGCGGAGCGCGCAGAAGAGATCAACAGGACTCTGCAAAAATACATGAGCCTAGAGAAGGAGCTGCACGAGAGAATAAAATTCGACGACCTAGGCTACTTTGACAACACCGGAATAATCAATGACACAATGCTACTAGAAAGAGCAGTGCAGCAAGCTGTAGGAAAGTTTGCCGGCAAGAGAGTGAACAAAGTCATGACCGCTGCTGTCGACGGGGTTCCCCTCGCAACGCTACTAGCTCACCGACTAGGCACCAGACTCATCGTCGCTAAACAGTCCAGGGAGGTTGGCGTTCGAGAGTTCATCGAGGAATTCTACGTTCCTCCCAAGACCGCGATAATGAAGAGTCTCTACGTTTCCAAGGACGCGTTCAAGAAGGGAGAAGGCGTACTCATCGCTGACGACATCATCGACAGCGGAGAGACCCAGCGGGCTATGATGAAGGTCATTCTCAAGGCAAGAGCGGAAGTCATAGGCATCTATGCACTCGTAGCGATCGGAAACGAATGGAAGTCGCGGATAGAATCCGTAGGCAATGTCCCTGTCGAGATCGGCTTATCGCTCGTCAAGATGGTGGCGTAAGACTACCTTTCAGCGTAGAAAAAGTAGAAACATCAGCGAAGAACCATCAAAACTCACCCGGACAAAGAGCGTAGGCTATCCACAAACGGCGGACCAGCCACACCCCTATCCGTAACAATGCCCGTTACTAGCTCAGGCGGAGTGACGTCAAACGCAGGATTCAGAGCCTCCACATTCCGCGGCGCAACCCTCCTCCCCGCAATATAGAGGACCTCCCGCTGGTTCCGTTCCTCAATAACAACCATCGACGGGTCCGTTGCCATGTCAACAGTGGACACTGGAGCAGCCGCATAGAACGGGACGCCATAAAACTTCGCGGACAACGCAATAGGCAGAGTTCCAATCTTGTTTGTCACGTGGCCAGTCTTCAATATTCGATCTGCGCCAACGAGAATCTTGTTCACCATACCCCGCGCCATCATCTGCGCCGCTGCACTGTCTACGATGACTTTCACGGGAATCTTGTCATGCGCTAGTTCGAACGCGGTCAGCCTCGATCCCTGTAGCAACGGACGAGTCTCAGTTGATATCACACTGATCCGCTTTCCCTGCTCCACCGCGGCTCTAACAACCGCGAGAGACGTCCCGTAGCCAACAGTTGCCAGGGCACCAGCATTACAATGAGTAAGAACCTTGTCACCATCCTCCAAAAGAGGAGCGCCATACTTGCCGATGTTTCGAGCAGCCTCTAGCTCACTATTGAAAATTGCGACCGCTTCTTTCGAAAGAATCTCGCTGAGGTACGAAACCTCTTCTGCTTTCGCGGAGGCATTGAAGACTCGTTCTACCGCCCATCGAAGATTCACACCTGTTGGCCGAGTTCTAATCAGAAGATCAGCCCATTGTCGCAGCTGCGTTCGAGCTTCGGCCAAATTATTGGTCTTAATCTTCTTAACAGACAGAACGAGACCGAAAGCGCCGACCACTCCAATCAAGGGTGCTCCGCGTACTTTCATCGTTTTGATCGCCGCCCCGACCTGTTCGACATTTCTCAAACGGACGTAGGCTAGCTTAGCTGGTAGGAGAGTTTGGTCTATGACTTCCAATACGCCGTCGCGCCATCTCACGGGCTCCAGATTCTTGCTGGTCATCTGTTTCTAGCAGTGGATCGTCGTCTTTCTATTTGAATGGCTTTATAGCCGCCTGTCCGCGTGCTCGACTTTCTGGAAACCTTGGAAACCAAGAGCGAGCAAGTGCCAGTGATCGTAGAGGCAATTGAGGCCTACCTTTCCAGGGGAGGAGTCTTTCTCCGAGAGCCTGAGAAGCTGATGGACCTACGCGAGAAAGCGTTTGGAACTCTAGTCGACGATAGAATCACACTCAATCCCTTTGAAACCTTCTACCTTGTTGAGAAGAAGAGGATCAAGGTCTTGGACGAGAAGACCAAGCAACCCAAGTCGCTTCAGCAACTGGTGACGAAGCTGTCCATCGGGAAGCCCACCATATGGACAAAGTATCTTGTCTACAGAGACCTTCGGGACAGAGGATACCTAGTCCGGGACGGAGAGGCAGGCTATGATTTCGAAACCTTCGGTAAGGGAGCCATGAGAAGGCTTGTCACCATCGTGTTCGAAGGAGGAGAGTCTACTCTCGAAAAACTCGCAACCTTGTCAGCGAAAGCAAACAAGGATGGCAAGGACCTCGTGCTGGCCGTCATTGATCGGCGCACAGACATCGTCTACTACACGTTGAATCCTGAGACCTTCCAATCCCAATAATTCGAACCTTGAAGGTTCCCTGTCTTGTCTGAGACTCAATTCACGCTCCCTCGCGGAATGAAGGACATAGAACCGGAAGAGATGATCAAGAGAATATGGCTCGCCGACAAGATCCGCCAGGTGCTTTGGAGCTATGGGTTTCAATTGTTAGAGCCCAGCCCAGTGGAAAATCTTGAAACTCTTGAAGCAAAATCGGGCCCCGGAGTCCGGGAAGAGATCTACTGGTTCAAAGACAAAGCAGCGAGAAACCTGGGTCTCCGATTCGACTTAACAGTCGGTATGACTCGGATGATCGCCAACCGGTTCGACCTTCCCGAACCCATCAAGATCAGTTGCATCGGAGGAGTCTGGCGATACGACGAGCCACAATACGCCAGATACAGATACCACACACAGTGGGACGCTGAAATCTATGGAGTAGCTGAACCCACTGCTGATGCGGAGATCATCAGCCTCGGTTCCGACATTCTAGACAAAGTCGGGCTGAGGGATCACGAGGTCCGAGTCAGCAATAGAAAACTCGCAGAAGGGTTCCTCCAGACCATAGGCATCCGCTCACAGGAAGAGCTCGAGAGATTGCTCCGAATCATCGACGGAATGGGAAAGAAGAGTCCCGAACAGATCGAAGGAGAACTGGGCCGAGCGGGACTCTCCCAAGACAAGGTGAAGCGCGTCATGGGATTTGCTGACATCGGCGGCGACGCCGACAAAGTCCTACCCGATCTAGAGAAGAAACTCCCGAAGAATGACCTGATCAGTAAAGGACTACAGGAACTCACAGGAACTATCGACAACGTCGACTCCCTCGGAAAAAGGTCCAAGGTCCAAGTGGACCTAAGAATTGTGAGAGGGATAGGCTACTACGACGGAACAGTGTTCGAAGCGTACGATCAAGCTGGCGAGGATGTCGGTGCCGTATTTGGTGGTGGCCGTTTCGACAAGCTCTGTAGAATATACGGAAAACGAGACATGCCTGCTACAGGAGTGGCAGGGGGCTTCGAGAGGCTCATGATCTCACTTGAGAAGAAGGGGCTCTTCCCGGATCTGGAACAGAACCCACAGGTCTACGTTGCAATGGCAGGCGAAGAAGTGCGAGACGAGACCATGAAGGTATTGCGAGCGTTGCGAGAAAGTGGACTCCGCGCGGACAGAGATCTCAAAGAGCGCGCATTGAAAAAACAGATGGATTATGCCTCCTCAGCCAAGGTACGAATCGTCGTGATTGTCGGCCCTAGAGAGCTCAAGGAGGGTCATGTGCGGTTGAGAGACATGAAGACTGGCGAGGAAAGGAACGTTCCGAAGAATCGAGTCGTGGACGAAATAGCAAAGATACTAGCTTAGGCTAAGAGTTCGACCTGATTCATCCTGTTTGCCTAGTTATTCAGGAAAACTTATCAGAGGGACCCACAAAACAGGCGGTATTAGCGAACAGCAGGAGAAATGCTGGATGGTTGAAAGGTCACCCAATCGTGACGAGACTTTAGATCTTCGCTCAAGATCCAAGGCACTGAAGCGAAGGCGGACCAAGAGAGAATTTCGTGCACGCCTCATTCATGTTTCAGCGGCAGCAGGCTGATAAATCAGTAAAGACCCCGGCTGCGTCTCGCTACTAACGAGATCCTCTTGCTCTTCGCTCAGAGATTTCAATCTTGAGGGCTTAGGTCGTAGTAATTAGGCGGGTTCTTGGAGAGTTTGTAATGGATGAATCCGTATCCATATTTTTCATGGAGCTTGTTGGCTTCCTCTACCGCGTTCTTGTAGCTATGTTCGAATGTTTGCCAGTCTTTGGCCTTGATGCTCTCACCTAGCGAATGCAGATGTGATTGGATGAAACTGGTGATGTCTTGATGGTATTTTGGCCTCAAGGTCGCGCCTGTTTTGAGGATGCTAATCGTTACCCTCTGTTCATGTTCGGCAAGCTTCCAGTTCCGACCCTTAGCAGCATAGTAGAGTACCTGAAATCGATCGCCGACCTCCTTCATTAACCGAGCCAGGCCGGGCTGTACTTCGGCGAGTTGCTCTAGGGTAAGCTCCCCATGCTTTGTCTTGACTACGATCTTCTCGTCCAAGTTTCCCATACACGCCGTCAATCTGTTTTCATATAGATTTCACTCTCATGTTGAACCAGACCGCTGTGGTGTGACAAGATTCCGCCTGGAATGGTCCCTGAGGGTGGATTTTTCTTGTTAGGTCAACAGTTTAAAGGCGGCTAGAGCGATTGGGACAGGTGTAGAGCGTCCGGCCTTTGTGGGTGGAGTTCAAATGTCCACTATGCGGCAAGGATCTTGACGACGACAAGACCATGGCTAACTTCCTAGTTTGTGGAGATTCGTCACATGGATTGCTCCGATTTTTCACCGGCGACGGCTGCTATTTTACGACCAACGAGAAGGTCGCGGAAGATTTGATGAAAAAGGGAAAGAGGGTTCACATTGTCGATCCTAAGGAGTTCTTTGGGAATCAGACAATTAATCTCGAATAGCTAGCTCGTCGTCCGTCAGGAATCATTAACTATCCTTTCGCTCCGGGTCTGTTCTGGGCCCGTAGCTCAGCCTGGATAGAGCGGCAGCCCCCTAAGTGGGGTCTCACCATCGGAGTCAGCTGTAGGAGATTCGAAAAAATCTCCGGCTAAAGGTCGTGGGTTCGAATCCCACCGGGCCCGCTGATGCTCTCAGGATATACCAGGCTTGCCGCTAGTTTGAAGTAGAGAGAGTCAGTACCAGTCATCGGTGTCTTATCTGAGATAATGCTTCAACAAGTTTCTGTTGCTTTCGAGCAATTGTAAACCCGACAACTCTAGCGAACTGAGGTAGGCTCCTGGCCCTGACACGAAGAATAAGGCAATCACTATTCCTGATGTAGGTTTTTCCGTTCAAGGGGTCTATAAGCTCTGTACCGGCTTTAGTTCCGAAGTGGAGCTCGGTCGTTTCTATGTTCAACTTGCTGAGAAGGTCACGAATGTAGACGAGGATGTCTGATTGAGTATTATAGAGAGTCAAAGACCGTCCGCTCATCGAACCCTCACCGTCGTAGAAGGCTCTGAGGAAGCCGCTTGTGCATTTTGTCTCGTGCTCGATCCAAGGTCTGAGGCTTTGCCATGGTCTCTTTAGAAACTGGTATAGCAATATGCTGCGTTTCTGAACAATCCACCTGTTCCTCTTGTCACTTCGTCTAACTTTGGTGTGAGAAGATCCACCAACGACCTTTCCCAAGCACCTCCTAAACTCTTCAGCATACTCACGGTCGGTTACACTCAGTAGAATCTCACGATCGTACTTCCGTGCATTGATGTTTCCATCACTCAAGACTACACCGATGACATAAGCTAGCTCGAAAGAAGCGGTTTGATCGAACTCATTAACGCTTCCAAGAGGCTTGTGAATTCCACGCAGCCACTCGCTAATCGACCCTTTAGAAACAAAACACCCCAGGTCAGCCGAGACCCTCTCTTGTATTCTTCCATAACTCATTCCACTTGCTCGCAGGGAGTGAACCAAATTATACAAGTTGCACCTTAACTGCAAAGAGCGGTATCGATCCACTGACCGAATGCAACTACCCATAGCTAACTTGACTATCTCTGCTTTTGCTGATCCCTTCGATCAGAATACCAAGTCCCCAGGACTGACGTAAGCTCAGCTCCAACCTCGCCTGATTGTCCAACTCGATTAAGGACCTCGGGCACTCGGCAAGTTATGAAGCAGAGATGAGTGAATGTGTGACGTTCGCCATAAGTTCTTTTTCGATCTAGGTTGAAGAGCCCGGGTCCGTTTTCGGCTGTGTCGTATGTGCTCGTTTCACACGTGTGAGATAGAATGCAAGCCCTATCAACAATATCAGGGTGAAACCAATTAGGCCCAGTCCTACCTCGTGACTGTAAGATCCTATTCTGAGACCAGATGCACTGTAAGTGGAATCAGGTTCGCTCACATAGAAGGTTCCGATTCCGTAGATGAGTCCTATCAACACAGTCAAACGCGTTCCGAGCCCAGCAAGAGCAGCGGTGTAAAGCGCAATCACGAAACCTAGCGCGCTTATCGTGTCCGCATAGGGGACTAGCCATAGCTGTGTCAGACCGTTGCCGATCTCGTTCAAGACAAGGCCGAAGGCGTAAAGGACTATTCCGATCATAGCATAGCTGCGAATCGTGCTACTCGGGGGGGCTGGCTTCGCCGCCTCGGCCAGGCTCATAGAGCCTCAGCATTGTCCCAGTGCTCTTTAAGCGAATAGTAACTAGCCGAGCGAATACCAGAAAGTACTATGCGTGAGGCTCAGAACTCTGCTTAGTCTCTTCACTCACTCTAACCGAGCGTAGAGTTGGCGCCGATAAAGGGGGAAGAGATGGATTAGAGACCTGCGGGAAGAGGCGTGCCATTGTCATTGCCGCCTTACTCGAACGAATCTTTGCTATGATTCCAGGCTCTAGCCTGCGATAGAAGAGAGTCGGTGCCAAAATGCAGGATGGTAGAAGGGAGATCATTAACGTAAATCCGAGCGAAATGGCTCTATCAAGATTGCCGCCCATTGCTACAGCAAAGGAAACGAAAGCGCCGATGCCTCCCAGAGAGGACAGCCATCTCGATGTCCAAGCGGCTGGAACGGTAACCGTGAGTCTCGATGTGTTGTGACACCGCAGTCCAGAATCTTCGAGGACCCAGAGAAGGACATGTATTGAGGATGGGATGGCAAGCAGGAAAATGGCTACATAGATGAACGCGTTGCTAACAATGACGAGATTTTGGGGATTTTGGGGATTGACCTGAGTAACTTGTGGAACGATCAGCGCGGACAGAAAGAACACAAACACTAACACGCGAATGTCTCTTAGAATTCTACGCGAAACGCCCGGCTTTCCCACCTGTCTCT